>Ga0315315_10001037_pt1 | contig 25133 bp, 18 predicted proteins | sample M140m3416metaG_FD_203699 | JGI IMG/M metagenome (GOLD analysis project Ga0315315, IMG submission 203699) | Ammonia-oxidizing marine archaeal communities from Monterey Bay, California, United States - M1 40m 3416 | ecosystem: Environmental > Aquatic > Marine > Intertidal zone | place: USA...
TGAAAGAAATTGCATTGGAGTATTGGGAAAATAAAATCAATGATAATATAAAAACGATTTTGATGCAAAATCAAAAGCCTATCAGCGAAATTTTATCGAAAGAGGAAATTAAAAAAATAATGATTACAGCTTTTGAAAAATACCAAGAGAAACTACAACTCTTCCAAATTGATACAACGAAATATTGGTTTGTATAATAAAAAAGCTCTCTACCTTTCGATAGAGAGCTTTACAAATAATTTTATTCTGACATTAAACCAACCCTTGGTCTAACATAGAGTCAGCAACTTTTACAAAACCTGCAATATTTGCTCCTTTAACGTAATCTACATAATCACCTTCTGTTCCGTACTCCACGCATTGCTGATGAATACTTCTCATAATTGAATGTAATTTCTCATCTACTTCTTCGGCCGTCCAAGAAAGACGTAAAGAATTTTGAGACATTTCTAAACCTGATGTTGCTACACCTCCTGCGTTAGAGGCTTTTCCTGGTGCAAATAATATTTTTGCTCCATCAAATTCAGCAATAGCTTCTGGTGTTGAAGGCATGTTTGCTCCTTCAGCCACGCAAATACAACCATTTGCTAATAAGGTTTTTGCTTCAGACCCATCTAATTCATTCTGCGTAGCACAAGGAAGAGCTACATCGCATTTTTCATTCCATGGTCTACTAGCCTCTATGAAGCTGGCTCCCTCAAAATGATCAGCATATTCCTTAATCCTTCCTCTTCTATTATTTTTCAAGTCCATGATCCAGGCTAATTTATCCGCATCAATTCCACTAGGATCAATAACATAACCTTTAGAATCACTCATTGTGATAACCTTTGCTCCTAATTGCGTTGCTTTTTCACAAGCATATTGTGCAACATTTCCGGAACCAGAAATAGCAACCGTTTTTCCTTCAAAAGAATCTCCTTTTGTATTCAACATCTCTGCTGCAAAATATACAGTACCATATCCTGTAGCTTCTGGACGAATCAATGATCCTCCCCAGTTACGACCTTTTCCAGTTAAAATACCTGTAAACTCGTTTCTTAATTTCTTATACTGACCAAACATGTAACCGATCTCACGGCCTCCAACACCTATATCTCCAGCAGGAACATCTGTATTAGGTCCAATATGACGAGCCAACTCAGACATAAAAGATTGACAAAATTTCATTACTTCATTATCTGACTTGCCTTTTGGGTTAAAATCAGAACCACCTTTTCCTCCACCCATTGGTAAAGTTGTTAGCGAATTTTTAAATACCTGTTCGAAACCTAAAAATTTCAAAATTGACAAATTCACTGAAGGATGAAAACGTAACCCACCTTTGTAAGGCCCTATTGCTGAGTTAAATTCAACACGGTAACCTCGATTAATTTGAGGAACACCTGCATCATCTAGCCAAGGAACTCTAAACATGATTGTTCTTTCTGGCTCAACCATTCTTTCAAGAATTTTGGCATCCTTGTATTTTGGCTTATCAGCAATAAATGGAATAATTGCCTCTGCCACCTCAGTTACTGCTTGTAAAAACTCTGTTTCGTGCGCTTGTTTAGCTTTAACACTATCGATAAAAGCATCTATTTCTGATTGAAATTCTGACATTTAATTTATTTGTTTTATGATTAACATATAGGTTGGACAAATGTATTATTTTTTTAAATTTTGGATAAACCTTCTTGCTTTTTTTTGCTATTTTTTTTTGACCTCAATTGTTAAGCTAAAGTAAGCATTTCATCCCAAAGAGGATCAGAAGGAGGGTTAGCTGTAATCGTTAAAGGTTTATCCTGAATCGGATGAATAAAAGAAATACTTCGCGCATGTAAATGAATCGAACCATCTCTATTGGTCCTTTTCCCTCCATACTTAACATCTCCTTTTATGATACAACCTATTGTGCATAATTGAACTCTAATCTGATGATGACGTCCAGTTTTGGGGTCAATCTCTAAATAATAATAGTTTTTACTTCTACCCAAAAGTTTGTAATCCAATTCAGCTCGCTTACCTCCTTTTACCTGTTTATCATATCCACGAGATTTATTTTTCTCTTGGTTTTTCTTTAGGTAATGAATTAATGTTTCCTGAATTTCTGGGGGCTTTGACTCGACAATTGCCCAATATGTTTTCTGAATTTGTTTCTCTTGAAACAGCTTATTCATGCGAACCAATGCTTTACTTGTCCTGGCAAATACAATAACCCCACCTACAGGTCTATCTAATCGATGAATAATCCCCAAATACACATCACCTGGCTTATCGAACTTCTTTTTTATATAAGCTTTTACCTTATCCGCTAAAGTCTCATCCTCAGTTTTATCAGCTTGAACCAAATCTCCCGCTACTTTTTGCACAGCAATGATATGATTGTCTTCGTATAGTACTTTTAAACCCATATTGAATTTGTAGAACGTATTAAATAGAAAGTTAATGTTGAGATAATTTATTCCTTCGTAATTAATACCATTATTTAATACTGCTCCTTTTCATTCGGAAAATCCCCACTCTTCACATCACTAATATAATTTTTAAATGCACCTCTCATTTCTTCATATAAATTATGGTACCTTCTTAAAAATCTTGGAGAAAATTCTTGCGTAATTCCCAACATATCATGCACCACTAATACTTGTCCATCAATTTTACTCCCAGCTCCTATTCCAATAACCGGGATCGTAACTTCTTTGGCTACTTTTGCCGCTAATTCAGCTGGAACTTTTTCTAAAATTAAAGCAAAACAACCTGCCTCTTCTAGAATTTTAGCATCTTCGATTAAAATCTCTGCCTCATCCTTTCCTTTTGCGCGAACGGTGTATGTTCCAAACTTATATATGGACTGCGGAGTTAATCCCAAATGTCCCATTACCGGTATTCCAGCAGATAATATTCTATCAACCGAATCTTTAATTTCACGACCACCTTCCAATTTTACAGCATGCGCTTCAGCTTCCTTCATAATGCGGACAGCTGAACGCAACGCTTCCTTGGAATCTCCTTGATATGTTCCAAATGGTAAGTCAACAACAACCAATGCCCTATTTACAGCTCGTATTACAGAAGCTGCGTGGTATATCATTTGATCTAACGTTATGGGAAGAGTAGTTTCATGTCCGGCCATAACATTTGATGCAGAATCTCCAACCAAAATTATATCCATTCCAGATTGATCTACAATACTTGCCATAGAATAATCATAGGCAGTGAGCATTGATATTTTCTCGCCACGATGCTTCATTTCTTGCAGTACGTGGGTTGTTACTCTTTTCACTTCTTTATGAACCGACATTTTATGAGTTTTAAAATATGCCGTAAAAATAAACTAATTTGCATTTACGACTATTGTTTTAAAGATTTAAAACAATATACTCCTCTGCTTTACTATTAGCATTGACATGAAAAATTATAACGAACTTTATCTATTCCTTTATTATCTGTAGAAATTATACTTTTTTTGTAGGATATTAAGATGATTACTCAATTTGCAAATAAAAAGCTAGAATACTTACAATTACTTTTAGGGGTTATGCTGTTTTGTATTTTTATTTCTTATAGTTTGATCCATGCTTTCCCTATTTATTATAGCCACATAATAATCACTATGATAATTCAAGCTGTTACAGTATTAATTCTTATGCGACAGATGATGCAAAACAAAACATCAGTATCACCTTATTTCGCATGGAAAGCATCCAAATACAAATCCCTTAGATTCAACTATTCACTCAAGATAATGGGTGGTTTTTTATTGAGTGGACTAACTGCTTTACACTTTTATATTGACTACAAGTACAAAGGAAATATAATGCCCCTAGTTTATGATTATGGTATTGGTAGTATTCTTGCCATTACTTTAAAATTTATAGTCTTAGAACGAAATTGGAACCTTGGATTGAGTGATAAAGGTATCATTTTTGGTTCTAAATATGACACCAAACTAATAATATGGAGTGATATAGCTAAGTATGATGTTGACAAAAATAACAACCAAATTATTATTACATGCAAGTCTAATCAACCAATAATGAAGATCAAATTGGAGGTAGGAAAGCAACTGAAAAACTCTATTTTGATTCTCGAACAAGCCATTTCAAAATGATTGCTGAGCAAGTCACTAAAAATAAAAACACAATTACTATTGTTGCGTTCGTATTAGTTTGTATCGTGCTTAATCTAGAAAATATTGCTTCTATTTTTCATGTCTCATTACCCGAATTTATCAGGGAATATGCTCATTTCTTCCCCCTTGTATTTGTTGCTGTTGTTTTTCTGCAAAAAAAATCACACCGAATAGAAATATGTGATGATAAATCTTGGGAAGTAAAAAAAAACAAAGCACTCAAAATAAATAACACAAAATCCATACTTAGATATATAATGGTAGCTAGTGTTGGATTTATTTTTCTGTTAAGCAATATTTATAATTCTAAACAAGGAATCTCAGGATATAATAAAACGATACTTTTTTCCCTTGCTTTAATGATTGCAATTACGCTGATTTATAACTATCTCAAAACAGGTTTTCTAGTAGGATATTGTAGCAAAGGAGTTTTATACGGATACCCTGCTAAAACAATGCTAATTATTTGGGATGATCTAGCTGATTTTGAATTACATGAGAAGTCCAAGACGATCGTTATTTATTGTAAATCACAATTATCTCATAAAAAAATAATGCTAAAGAATGAGGAACATTTTGAAGCAATAAAAATTCTCGTTACTGAAAACTTAACCTACAAGAATGTTACAAAATTATTGACAGAGGACTAACTACCAAGCTCCAAACTCACAGCCTATGTGATACATTTCTGCTGCTTTCTTATCACCCATCAATTTGGCAATCTCGAAGTTTTTACACGCTTCGTCAACCTCTCCCATGCCTTCATAACAAACTCCTCTATCATAATAAGCTTTGTAAAATGTATAATCCATTTGAATTACTTTATCAAAATCTTTAATTGCTTCCTGGTACATGCCCAAATCAGCATAAATCAATCCTCTAACAAAATAACCTTCTAAATTATTTTTATCGATTTTTAGAGAAGCTTGTGCATCAGCCATAGCTTCTCTCTGTCTTCCAATTTTCGCAAAAAAGGCTCCTCTCATGTTCAATGCAGAAGTATTTTTTGGGTGCAATTCAATCGCTTTGTTCATATCTTCTATTGCCTTATCATTTAGGCCTAGGTCTAAATAGATTTCAGCCCGACCTAAAAGTGCATATAAATCAGATGGAACATCTCTTAACCTGTTGGTATATTGGTTTAAATGGGTTTTTACACCTAGTTCCTCTTGATTTATTCTCCATTCTGCATCTACCAAAGTCATTTCATCAACTAAATGTTTAGCGCCAGCATACTTGTCTATGACCCATAGCACAAACTTAATATCTACCATTATATTTCGACAAATCTCTCCATCAAACATTACATCGCTCATCGTACTTTCCCAACTTCTATCAAAATTAATCCCTACCAAATGTCCCTCTCCATTAATTACCGGACTTCCTGAATTACCTCCAGTTGTATGATTAGAGCCTAAGAAACAAATGCGCAAATCGCCATTTGTTGCATAAGGTCCAAAATCTTTCTTTTCCCATAAATCTCGCAATCGCGATGGAATTTTAAAGTCTGCATTACCCGTATTGTTCTTCTCTATAATACCATCTAAGGTAGTAAACCATGTGTAAGCCATTCCGTCTCTAGGAAAAGTTCCTTCCACCTTTCCGTAAGTTAACCTTAAAGTACTGTTAGCATCCGCCCAAAAAGTTTTTTCTGGAAAATATTCTTGCTGTGATTTTACAAACTTTTTCATTAAAGCATCTATTTCAACATAATGTTGAAAATACTTTGGCTTAATATTTATTTCGTTATTTTCCATTATTGCTTTCGAAAGAATATAAGCCGGATCTTTGGCTAATTTCTTTTTCATTTTATTTTCGCTGAAGCTTAAAAACTTTTCTACCTTTTCCTTCGAAGTGAAATTTGATTTTTTGTATAAATAATCAACGTATGCCTTGTAATCATTTCCATATTTTGAATTAATTTCTGGCTTCAAATTTTCAGGTAACGAACTTACATACATATCAACTAGCTTGATAAATATCTTTTTGTCTATTACTCCATCATAATTTTTGAAGTAGGATTGAATATTTTCTTCCTTCTCTGTAACTAATTTTGCAAAATCAGGCCCTTCTAGTTTATCAAAACTATTAGAAAATCGAATTATTTCTGGACCATAATACCATATTTCCCAAAACAAATTAAATGCCACTTCAGAACTTTCAATATCTGCTTGCTTTTGTTTAAGATCTGCTAATACATTTTTATAAGGGCTCTCTTTTGGAACCCTTTTCATATACTCAGCTTCTAAAGCCTGCTTTTTACCAACAGCATCTTTTTTCTTTAATCCCAAATTTTGACCTATCCATTTTTTATAAGCATTACTAATTCTAGATTGCTTTGCTGCATATTGAATTTTAGTATTCTCATCTGATGCCATTGCAGCATCAATTATCTTTAAACTTTGCTCTCGCATTGCTATCCGCGCTGGGTTGACTTTATTAATATAAGTATCCAAAGCATATGAAGTAAGGTATTGCTGCGTTCTGCCAGGAAATCCAAATACCATTGTAAAATCATTTTCTTCTACGCCTTCCATAGAAACCGGTAAATGTTTTTTTGGAGAATAAGGAATGTTAGCATCAGAGATTTCTGCTGGCTTATTATCTTTACCGGCATATATCCTGAACACAGAAAAATCACCCGTATGTCTTGGCCAAACCCAGTTATCTGTATCACCTCCAAATTTCCCAATTGCACTAGGGGGGGCACCTACTAAACGCACATCATTATACGTTTCTGTTACAATCATGTAGTAATCATTTCCGTAATTAAACGGCTTAACAACAGCCTCATATCCAGTTCCTTCAGTAGCTTCTTTAGCAATTTTCAAACTAGTTTCATACCGCATCTTATAGGCTGTTTGTGCATCCATCGCATTTGTAATTCCTCTACTTACTCTTTCTGTAACATCTTCGATGCGAACAATAAATGTTGCAGTTAATCCAGGGTTTTTTAATTCCTCCGCAGTAGACATCGCCCAAAAACCATCTTTTAAAAAATTTCTTTCTAAAGAACTATGCTGTTGAATCTGACTAAATCCACAGTGATGATTTGTAAGAATTAATCCATTTTTGGACACAACCTCCGCCGTGCAACCTCCACCAAAATGAACAATCGCATCCTTCAAACTTGATTGATTAATTGAATATATGTCTTCGGAAGTCAATTTCATTCCCTGCGCTTGCATGTCATTTTCTAATGCTTTCAGTAAAGACGGAATCCACATTCCTTCATGAGCAAGGCTATTTAAGCAGAATATAAAAGCTGCTATAACGATTGATAACTTTTTCATTTGTAGTGTTTTCAATAATTTATTTTTAAATAATAATTATGCGAATGTACCTATTGGATTTGAATTATATTACTCTTAGCTCTACCTTTTTCTAAAATTGATTTTTGCTTTCGCTTTTTAAAGGTATTTTTGCTCCTCATGGAAATATTTAATTACATATTCTTTTTAGGAATTATCTTCATAGTTTTTAGCATCATTTGGTTTTTTATTGCCTTGTTACCTAAACATTTATTAGGTAACCATAATAATAATGCGGAAAATGCAATTCTAAACTATATAATTAAAGCCGCTCAATTCTACTTTCTTGCCTCTTTAACAGCGATTAAAGCGATTGATTTTATTAAAAAAGAAAATATTGACCCAAAGCAAGGACCTCTATACATTATCGTTGGAGGAATTGTTTTGTACCTGTATTTGGCTGGCAAACTTGAGAGAAGCAAAATGATGTTTCAATTCCGTTCAAACCTTGGAGGTGAAAATAGCCAAAACACTAATAAATACGCACCACACCTGGTTGGCTTAACACTTATTTTTTATGCGATTGCGTTTAACTACCCTTTACTCATAGATAACTTCATAAACCAATGGTTTTTGGAAAGTATTAATGATTTTTATGATACAATTATTATCGGTTGGATAATTGGTTGTATTGGGTTTTTCTTTTTGGTAAATATGATTTTTAAAGGTATTAATGCTACAGGATTTCTATTCCAAACGATAGTAGCATTACTAACCGGAAAACCAGCACCAAAAAGGAAGCCTAAAAGTCCATTTGGGAAATTTGGAAACATGGCTAACAACAATCCATTTGGAGGCAATTCACCTTTCGGAAATAGGGAAGATTCTTTCCCTAAAAACAAACCCGAAGAAGTAATTATGGATGATGACATGTATGTCGATTTTGAAGTGATGGAGGAAGACGAAGAAAATAAAAACGATGAATAATCCTGTTTTATGAAAATGAATTTAGTTGCTAGAACCTATTCTGGACTTGAAGAAGTTCTGGCGGAAGAATTAACGCAATTAGGTGCAGAACACGTTAAAGTGGCCAAAAGAGCAGTTGAATACGCAGGTGACAAAGAACTTCTTTATAAAAGTAACCTCTGGCTTAGAACAGCTTTAGACATACTGAAACCCATACATCAATTCAAAGCTAAATCAACTGAAGAACTTTACGCTGGTGTTTCAGAAATTGACTGGACCAGCTATTTAGACTTGAAAAAAACTTTCTCTGTTCAAGCGATAGTAAACTCATCTTATTTTAATCATTCACAATTTGCTGCATTAAAATGTAAGGACGCCATTGTAGATCAATTTAGAGAAAAAACAAATGACAGACCTGATATTGACAAGTATGATCCGGATTTAAAAATTGTTATTAGAATCTCTGAAAACAAATGTTCTATTTTATTGAATAGCTCAGGAACTCCGCTTTTTAAAAGAGGCTATCGAAAAACAACAGGAGATGCACCTATCAATGAGATTTTAGCTGCAGGAATGATACAACTTTCTGAATGGGATGGAAAAACTCCATTTATCGACCCGATGTGTGGTTCAGGAACATTGTGTATAGAAGCTGGGATGAAATCTCTAAACATCGCTCCGGGTATTTTAAGAGATGATTTTGCTTTTCATAAATGGAAAGATTTTGATGTAGAATTATGGGACATGCTCTATTTTGAAGCGAAAGATGCTATCACAACAAGCGATGTGAAAATTTATGGCTTTGATATTTCGGGGCAAACAGTAAGAATTGCAAAAAACAATATGTCTTCTTTTAGGGAGCTTCGAAAAAACATAGTATTCAATCAATCCGATTTTTTTAATCTAGAAAAGCCTTCTGAAAATGGAATCATTATCACGAACCCTCCCTACGATAAGAGAATTAAGCTGCAAGATGACATTGCATTTTATAGTGATATGGGTACTCGATTAAAACATTTCTGGGAAGGGCATGATGCATGGATAATTTCTTCAAACTTATCTGCTCTTAAAAGAATAGGTCTAAGACCAAATAGAAATATTATTTTGTACAATGGACCTGACGAGAGCAAACTAGTGCATTTGCCTCTATATAAAGGAAAAAAAGGCCATTGACTATAATATTGCATCCCTTATTATTTGCTAAACAATCAGATAGTCTTAATTTTGATAATCAATCAAATTCGCTTTGAGTAATTTATTTCAACAAATATTAGGTAATGTAACTACAAGAATAATGTTCCTCATTTATTTGAGCATTATTGGGATTACTACCTTTTTTATCGTTTTTGGATATATAAATCAATTGAATTTATATGAAGAAGAAGAATATGAGAAATTACAAGCCCTTGCCTCTTCATTAGCAATAAACATTGATGGTGATGTGCACAACAAGTTAATGAAAGATCACCCATGGAAAGATGACATAACATCTGTAGATGAGAATGCTCAATATTCTGAAATTCATTCAATGTTAAGAAAAGTGCATGAGCAAAACAAGTTGAATACACCGCTTTATACTCTTGTATACAATGCTGAGGAAGAAATTTTTTATTTCGGGGTTAGTTCGGACACTAATGTGTATTTCCGTCATGAATACGAAATGTTCCCTGAAATCTTATTAGAAAAAATGAATGAAGGAGGAACAATCCCAAGATACAAAACTGAAAATGGGGAATGGCTGTCCGCTTTTTTCCCTATAATAGATTCAAAGAATAAAACTGTAGGTTTACTGGAAGCTGATGTAGAATTCGGTTACTTCAGAGACATGGTTTTTAACCAATACAAAACTCAAGCACTGATTTCATTAGCTGTTATACTTTTTATGGCACTGCTATTAATTCCCTATGCCAGAAGAATCCTTCGTGAAGAGGATGAAATGACTCAATCTATTGTTGAGAAAAACAGAGTTATTGAGTTAAAAAATAGGGACATAACGGATTCTATAAACTATGCACGTAAAATTCAAGAATCGCTTTTACCGCATAGGGAACAGATTCAAGATGCTTTACCTAATTCTTTCGTTTATTACAAACCACGCGATATTGTATCGGGAGATTTTTATTGGTTCAAAGAGATTAATGGAAAGCTATTACTCGCTGCAGTCGACTGCACGGGCCATGGAGTTCCAGGTGCTTTAATGAGTATGATTGGCTTCTCCAAACTAAATGCAATATCTCATAAAAAGAATTCTAACCCAGGATATATTTTAGAAAAACTAGACGAAGCTGTGCTTGATGCACTGAGTTCAAAAAGATATGACCAAGAGAGCAAAGATGGCATGGACATGGCCCTTTGTTCCTTCGACTTAATAAACAATAAGATGCAGTATGCTGGTGCTTTTCGGCCACTAATCAAAATCAATGGAGAAAATATCGAAGAAACAAAAGGAAATCGATATCCTATTGGTGGTGGAAGTTCTTACAGTAAAAATGGTTTTACAACTCATGAATTTGAAATCAACAAAGGTGATTGTTTCTACATGTTTTCCGATGGTTTTCCTGACCAATTTGGAGGTCCAAAAGATAAAAAATTTATGAATAAAAAGTTCAAAGTACTGCTGCAAGAAATTCAATCTTTATCTCCTAATGAGCAAATATCTAGGCTCGATACCGAACTAGAAAACTGGAAAGGAGACACTGAGCAAGTAGATGATATATTGGTTGTCGGAGTCTGTTTTTAAGCCCTTTATTATGTCCTTCATTAATTATTCTAAAAACAATTTACACATGAGTAAGATGTACAATAAAATTTTTAGCCTTTTATTTTTTATCGCTAGTTTTTCACTCCATGCTGGAGAACCAATAGTTTTCAATGAAAAAACACAATCAATTCAACTCGATAAAAAAATCTTTATTACTCCAGTTACTGAGACTGATAATCTTTCTGAATTAAAGTATCAGCTAGTAAACAAACAAAATTCGGGTATTAAATTTTTTTTGGATCAAACACCTTTTGTTTATGTTGATGTTCATGACGTAAACATTAATTCAAAGGCCATTGATTCTACGCTATTAAATTTTGACGGATATGAATTTAGATTCAAAGGGTATAGCAACTTTTTCATTGAAGGCTTATCAAAAGGAGATCATGAAGTAGAAATAAAATTTATACATCTGGATTCTAATGTAAAACAAAGTACAGTTAATTTGGAATTTAAAACTATTCAAGCAACACCACTTTTTACGAATGACGCTATCGTTATTGGATTACTGTTATTTTTACTAGCAATAATTTTTTACACTTCCAACCTTCCAATATTCAAGAAGTTTTATGGAATTGTACCCGCGTTACTTTTGTGCTATTTCTTGCCTGCTTTCTTAAACTCCTTGAATATCATTTCTGGTGATTTCAGCAATTTATATTATGTTTCTTCAAGGTATTTATTACCCGCCAGTTTAATATTACTCTGTTTAAGTATAGATTTAAAAGGAATTATACGCCTTGGTCCAAAAGCCCTAATTATGTTCTTTGCAGGTACTTTGGGAATTATCATTGGTGGTCCAATTGCATTAATGATTGTTGCTTCTATTGCTCCTGAATGGTTAGGTGCTGATGCCGGAGAGATATGGAGAGGGCTCGCAACCGTAGCAGGCAGTTGGATTGGAGGAGGAGCAAACCAAACAGCAATGAAAGTGGTTTATGAAACTCCCAATGATATATTCTCAAAAATGATAGTTGTTGATGTGTTAGTTGCAAATGTCTGGATGGCAGTATTACTTTATGGAGCTGGAATTCATGAAAGAATTGATAAAAAATTCAAAGCCGATTCTTCTGCTATCACTGCTCTGAAAGAAAAAATGGAAAGTTTTGCTGCTAAAGTTTCTAAAATTCCTAGTACAACCGATTTAATGGTAATAGCTGGAATTGGAATTGCGGGTGCAGGGTTAGCCCACATATTGTCTCAAATCATTACTCCTTATTTTAGCGAAATAAAAGCGACGCTTGAAAAAATTGGATTAACCTCCCTGGCCAGCGGATTTTTTTGGTTGATTGTATTTTCAACTATAATTGGCGTTGGATTATCATTTACCAAGTTAAAAAATTACGAAGGAGCTGGAGCTTCCAAAATGGGAAGTGTTTTTCTCTATGTATTGGTTGCAGCTATAGGAACCCACATGAATTTTACAGAAATTTTTGAAAGCCCATCTTGGTTTTTAATTGGTGCTATATGGATGCTGATTCATGCAATTATCATTTTAGGGGTAGCTAAATTAATCAAAGCGCCTTTCTTTTTTGTTGCCGTTGGCAGTCAGGCTAATGTGGGGGGAGCTGCATCCGCCCCAGTTGTTGCATCTGCCTTTAGTCCTTCTTTAGCTCCCGTAGGAGTATTATTAGCTGTACTCGGATATGCCGTTGGAACATTTGGAGCCATGCTTTGCGCTGAGCTAATGAGAATAGTTGAAATAGGTGGTTAATATAATTTTGTATAAATAATCCATTCGGAGTAATTTCGCTTCGCTTAATTGAAAACCTTTTGGTAAAATGAATAAAATAGAAATATTGAAAAAGCTATTAGCTTTGATAAAGACGGGTGAAATTATTGAAATTGGCTCTGAAATCGACAAATTAAAAAAGGCATTCGAAGCAATACATAGCAGCGAACAAAAAGAAAGTGATTCTCAAGAAAAAGACACGGATAATGATGAAGTTAAAGCAGAAAGCGAAAAGCTAAACAAAGATATTCGAGCAGCCTTCGAATTGTATAAAAAAAAGAAAACAGATTACTATGCCTTCATTAAGGCAGAAGAAGAAAAAAATCTAATCTTAAAAAAAGAAATTATTGCGGACTTCACTAAACTTATTGAAAACGAAGAGAATTTAGGAAAGCTATTTGGTACAATTAAAGAAATTAGAGAACGATGGAATATAATTGGAGCAATACCGCAAGACAAGCACAATAAAATCCAAGCTGAATACAGTAAATTAAGCGAGGAATTCAGTTACAACATAGACATTTATAAAGAGCTAAAAGAAAATGATTTAAAGAAAAACTACTCTTTGAAGAATCAAATTATCCATCAGGCAAAAGCTCTTTTAGAAGAAAAGAAAGTTAAAGAAGTAGAAACTTCTTTGCGTAAACTACAAAATGAGTGGGACGAAGTTGGACCCACTTTTAAACAGCACTGGGAGAAATTAAAGGAAGAATATTGGTCAACCGTAAAACAACTTTACGCTAAAATAAAATTACATTATACAGATCAAAAAGAATTACAAAAAGAAAATCTAGTCAAGAAATTGGCGCTCATTGAAAAAGTAAAAGATATTATTGCACAAGAGGCTCTTGAGCATAAAGACTGGGAGAAACTAACCAAAGAATTACTAGAAATTCAAAAAGAATGGAAAAGCATCGGTCATGTCCCAAAAGACAGCAATGAGAAAATATGGAATGATTTTAGGGGGTTATTTGACAACTTTTTTGATGCAAAATCTACTTTTTATGCGGCTAGAAATGATGTTTTCGATAAAAAGAAGGAACTAAAAGCTAAATTGATTGAAAAGGCAGAAGCTTTATCCAAATCTACGGATTGGAAAAACTCTGCTGATGCGCTAAAAAGATTACAAGAAGATTGGAAAAAAATTGGTCACGCGGGACAGCATGCTGAACAAAAGTTATGGAAATTATTTAGAACTAAATGCGATGCGTTTTTTACTGCTAGAGATGAGCACTTTAAGAAAATGGACATCGAAAATGAAGATAACCTGAAACTAAAAAAGGCCTTGATTGAAAAAATAAAAGCATACAAACACAAAGCGGATCCAAAAGAAGTAATAATGGACCTTAAAACATTTTCTGCTGAATTTACCGAAATTGGAAATGTTCCCTTCAAAAAGAAGGATTCTATATACAAAGGATTTAAAAATGCCATTGATACGCATTACAATAATTTAAAAATGGACGATGCTGAAAAAGAAAAAATTCTTTTTGAAGCCAAACTAGACAGCTTAAAAGCTAGCGGAAATGCAGAAAGGTTATTTCAACAAGAGAAAGAAAAAATTAGAAATAAAATAAATGATATCGTTAAAGAAGTTGCTAATTACGAAAATAATTTAGGCTTCTTCGCAAACTCTAAAGGAGCTGAAGCACTTCTCAAAGGTGTTAATGGGAATATTGAAAAGGGGAAAAATGAGATTGACAAATTGAAAAGAAGGCTCAAATTATTTCCAAAAGAATAAGGTTTATGAAAAAAATACTTTTTTTACTATTTATTACTTCTTCATCTATTGCTCAAGATAAAGACTTAACAATTGAAAGTTCCGTAATGGGCTACTACCAGGGATTATATCCAAAGTCATTAAAATGGGCTCAATGGTTAACTGATGCAGATAAATATGTCCATGCGAAAGAAAATACCTATTTCATTCTTCCCGCTGCGGCACTCCCCGATGCAAGAGTAGCGGAACAAGTCACACTAAAAAGCATTCAAGAAAACATTGGTGATTTAAAACACCTTCCTTATGCCCAAAGAATTTCCTCAGAGCAACTTGTTTTTGATCATAATGGAAATACAATTATTTACAATTACAAAGGAGAGAATACCGGAAAATTTTCTTCTATCCATTATCCAGAAAGCGCATTAAATAGTGATTTCAATTTTAACACCAAGACAATTGCCTATACCATAGGCAACAATTTATATTTGGCTACAGAGAAAGACTCTATGATAGCTATTACAACTAATATTGATAAGAATATTGTTTCTGGACAAGCAATTCATCGTTTTGAATTTGGGATATCAAAAGGGACATTTTGGTCACCTTCAGGAAACGCATTAGCATTTTACCAAAAAGATGAAGCAAATGTAGCTGATTACCCATTATTAGATATTACAACTCGAACCGGATCTTTGAAAAGTATTAAATATCCGATGGCAGGTGAAGCGAGTGAGCATGGTAGGGTTGGAATATATAGTATTGCAGAAAAAAAGACTATTTATTTACAAACTGGTGAGCCATTAGAGCATTATGTATCTAACGTGACGTGGAGTCCAGATGAAAAAACCATTTTTATTGTGGAAATGAATCGAGGTCAAGATCATTTTTGGTTCAACCAATATGACGCTACTACTGGTTTAAAAATAAAAACACTTTTCGAGGAAAAGCACCCTACATTTTTGCAACCGATATATGCGCCTTATTTTATTCCTGAAAAAAAGGATCAATTTGTTTGGCTGAGCGAAAGAGACGGGTATTTCAATATATACCTGTACAACACAGAAGGTGTTTTAATTGACCAATTAACTCATTTCAAATGGGAAGTTACCGGAATTAAAGGTTTTAACAAAAAAACCAACTGCATACTTTTTGAAGGAACAAGTGCAGACGGAAGAGAGTTACATGCATATTCTGTGCATATAGAAACGAAAAAAGTAACCAAACTTACCAAAGCTAAAGGTGTTCATCATGTAAAAGCACATTCGAATGGCAAGTACCTTTTGGATAGTTATTCAAACTTGACTACTCCAAAAAAAGTTGATGTTATTGGAACGAAAAAGGGTGATATTGTTAACCTTTTTGCTTCTCCAAATCCACTATCAGAGTATAAAACAGGTCAAATTGAATTCGTTGAACTAACAGCAAAAGATGGAACACCGCTTTACGGAAGAATGATAAAACCAACTAACTTTGATGAAAACAAAAAATACCCTGTCCTTGTTTATGTCTATGGAGGTCCAGGGGTACAACTTATTACGAATAGTTGGAATGCTGGAGCTAGCTTATGGATGAACTGGTTAGCGGAGCAAGATTATGTGGTTTTCACAATTGATAATCGAGGAACTTCTAACCGCGGTAGAAAATTTAAAGAAATTATTCACAGGCAATGCGGCACCATTGAAATAGAAGACCAATTAGTTGGCGTGGAATATTTAAAATCTCTTCCGTTTATTAATAGTGATAGGATGGCCGTTCATGGATGGAGTTATGGAGGGTTTATGACAACTTCTTTAATGACTCGTACTCCTAGTACATTTACAACAGGTGTTGCGGGGGGACCCGTTATTGACTGGAAATGGTATGAAGTAATGTATGGTGAAAGATACATGGATACTCCGCAAGAAAACCCTGAAGGCTATAAAACAGCAAGTCCATTAACCTACGTTAATGATTTAGAAGGAAAACTACTATTGATTCATGGAACTATTGACGATGTTGTTGTAATGCAACATAATTTGGCTTTTGTCCAAAAATGTATTGAAGAAGGAGTGCAAATCGATTTCTTCCCTTATCCAATGCACCCTCATAATGTAAGTGGGAAAGACAGAGTTCATTTGATGACGAAGGTATTAAACTACATAATGGAAAATAACAAATAGCCCGTTTTTTTCCTTTCACTCAAGAATCAATACCGTATATGTATTAATTATATTTCCGTTGTTTTTTTTAATTCGTTTATTCATAAATTAGCTTAATTTTGACTTCTATAAAACCTAATTTCTTATTTCAGAAATGAAGAAAGCAACCAATACCATTTTAACTTTTATTTTCACTTTTCTAATATGCTCAGTTGCTGTTAGTCAAACTGGAACCATTAGGGGAACTGTCCTTGAAAAAGAATCAGGTGATCCTGTAATTTTCAGTAGTATTTTAATAAAGGATAAAGCATATGGCGGTACAACAGATGTAAATGGTTTTTATCAAATTTCAAAAGTACCAGCTGGCACATATACTTTAACTATTGGATCAATTGAATACGCACCAATAGAAGTTGAAGTAATCGTAAAAGCAGGAAGAATAACTAACCAAAATCTTTTTTTGGAAAGTGTACTCGAAGAAGTTGAAATTAATGCAAGTAGAATAGAAGATAAAACTAAGGTTAAAATTTCTGTAATAAAAGCTACTAAAAAAGACATTAAAGCAGTTCCTTCAGTGGGCGGTGAATCTGACATTGCCACCTATTTCCAAACAGTTCCAGGTGTTGTAACGACTGGTGATCAGGGTGGACAAATGTATGTAAGAGGAGGTTCTCCGGTTCAAAATAAAGTATTATTAGATGGTATGATAATTTATAACCCTTTTCACTCAATTGGATTTTTCTCTGTATTCGATACCGAAATAATTCGAAATGCGGATATATACACAGGAGGATATAGTGCTACATATGGTGGGAGAATTTCTTCAATTATGGATATTACCACGAAAGATGGAAATAAAAGAAAGACAAAAGGAAGAGTTGCTTTTAATCCATTTGGAGCAAAATTAACTTTAGGGGGTCCATTACAAGGTAAAAAGAAAAGAGAAGCGAATGATGGTAGAGCTAATATTACGTACCTATTTTCTGGAAAACATTCATATTTAGACCAAAGTTCCAAATTGCTATACAGCTATATAGATACCGCAGGACTGCCTTATGGTTTTACTGATTTATACGGAAAAATATCTATGCATGGAAATAACGGGAGTAAATTCAATGTATTTGGTTTCAACTTTAGAGACAATGTTACCTGGCAACAGCTCTCTACATTAAAGTGGAGTTCTTATGGAATAGGTACAAATTTCGTTGTGGTGCCTGAAGGGAGTCCCGTGCTGATTAGTGGTAAATTTAATTACTCAAAATATGGAATTGGAATGCGAGAAAGTTTTCCAGATCCTACAAAAATGGTTTTACCGGATTCAAGTACAGTTAAAGGATTTAGCGGAGGATTTGATTTCAAGTACTTTTTAGAAGGTGACGATGAGATCAGATATGGAATATCTTTAGAAGGTTTGCGTACAGAATATTCTTTCTTTAATTCTGCAGGAAGAGAAATTGAACAAACGCAAAATACAACTGAAATTTCTACCTATATTGACTACAAAATAGTTAGAGGAAGACTTGTCTTAAACCCTAGTTTTAGAATGCAAGTTTATGCAACATCAAAAGTAACGTCGCCTGAACCTAGACTAGGTATTAAATACAATGTTAATGAAGGTTTTCGTTTAAAGTTTGCCGGAGGATTATACTCTCAAAACCTTACAAGTGCCAACTCTGATAGAGACGTGGTAAATTTATTTTATGGTTTTTTAACGGGTTCTGAAGATTTGCAAGATGAACTGACTTCTCCAGATGGAAAGACTAAAGATTTAAAACATTCTCTTCAAAAAGCGACACATGCAATTGCTGGGTTTGAATATGATTTAGGCAAAAACTTATCGCTTAACGTAGAAGGGTATTATAAATGGTTTAACCAATTAACGAATACAAATAGAAACAAAATATATGATGATTCTCCAAGCACAGACCCTTCTATTCCAGATGTTTTGAAAAAAGATTATATCGTTGAAACCGGTCAAGCATATGGTGTTGATTTAGTCCTAAAATATTCGACAAGCAAAACCTATATTTGGTTTGTTTACTCCCTCGGAAAAGTTGATAGATGGGATGGAATACAAACATATGCACCAGTGTTTGACAGAAGACATAACATTAATTTTATAGCAACTTATTTCCTAGACAAGAAGAAAAACTGGGAACTAAATGGAAGATGGAACCTTGGTTCTGGATTGCCATTTACGCAAACCCAAGGATACTATCAAAACATTGATTTTTCTCAAGGTATAGGAACGAATATAACAACAGACAATACAGATCAATTAGGAATTTTATATGCCGATATAAACAATGGAAGATTACCTTTTTACCACCGTTTAGACATTACTTTAAAAAAGCATATTGAATTAAAAAATAAGAGCAAGATGGAAATTACCGCCAGTGCAACAAATGCATATAGTCGTGAAAACATTTTCTTTGTTGATAGAATTACAAACGAAAAGGTTTACCAACTTCCATTGATTCCTAGCCTAGGATTTAGTTGGACATTCTAAGTAATTCTCTCTACTTACCTATTGTTGATTTTAACCTAGTTTGACTTTTTTGAAAACTTTTGAGAAAAAATGGCTGTTAGAAAGTGATTCTGCTATATCTTTACGTTCCGTATTCATAAATATTCAAGATACGGCATGTCAGAAACAACAAAATACATTTTCGTAACAGGTGGTGTAGCATCTTCACTCGGAAAAGGTATCATTTCAGCTTCTTTAGCAAAACTTCTTCAAGCTAGAGGATTTTCGGTAACCATTCAAAAACTGGACCCCTACTTAAATGTTGATCCAGGAACATTAAATCCATATGAACATGGTGAATGTTACGTTACGGAAGATGGTGCGGAAACAGATTTAGACTTAGGGCACTACGAAAGGTTTTTGAATACACCTACTTCTCAAGCAAATAATGTTACTACTGGAAGAATATATCAATCGGTTATTTCTAAGGAAAGAAGAGGTGACTACTTAGGAAAAACAGTACAAGTTATTCCGCACATTACAAACGAAATTAAAGAACATATTCAACTTTTAGGAAATACTAAAAAGTATGATTTTGTCATAACAGAAATAGGTGGAACTGTTGGAGATATAGAATCACTTCCATTTATAGAAGCTATACGACAACTAAAATGGGAATTACCCAAGGATGTTTTGTTTATTCATTTAACATTAATTCCTTACTTAGCAGCTTCTGGAGAGTTGAAAACAAAACCAACTCAGCATTCGGTAAAAATGCTCTTAGAATATGGCGTTCAGCCCGACATTTTGGTTTGTAGAACTGAACATAATTTAAGCCCGGAAATCAGATCAAAAGTTGCCCGGTTTTGCAATGTTGATATTGAAGCAGTAATTGAATCAATTGATGCTGAAACTATTTATGATGTCCCATTGTTAATGCAAAATGAAAGATTGGATCAAGTAGTTTTAAAGCATTTGAATATACCGTTAAATGGAGAACCTAATTTAACCGTCTGGAAAGATTTTCTAAATAAATTTAAGAATCCTAAATCACAAATTACGATTGGATTAATAGGTAAATATGTTGAGCTGAAAGATTCCTACAAATCCATTGCAGAAGCAATTATTCATGCAGGCGCAATTAACGAGTGTAAGGTAAATGTAAAATGGATTCATTCGGAATCAATTACAGAAGAAAATATTGATAAAAAGCTAGGTAATCTGAGAGGGATATTGGTTGCACCAGGTTTTGGAACAAGGGGTATTAACGGAAAAATATTGGCAATTAAATATGCACGAGAAAATAACGTACCATTCTTTGGTATTTGTTTAGGTATGCAATGTGCCGTAATCGAATTTGCAAGAAATGTACTAGGACTCAAGAATGCGAATACTGTTGAAATTGATAAAAAAACAGATGCTCCTGTTATCGACATTATGGAGGAACAAAAGAACCTTCAAGAGATGGGAGGAACCATGCGTTTGGGAACTTATCCTTGTAACATTAAAGATAAATCGAAAGCTTATGATGTCTATCAAAAACATGACATTGAAGAAAGACATAGGCATCGTTATGAATTCAACAGCAAGTACTTAAACGAGTTTGAAACGAATGGCATGGTTGCCACAGGAATTAACCCTGAAAACAATTTAGTAGAAATTGTGGAAATTAAGGAACACCCTTGGTTTGTTGCTGTGCAATTTCATCCAGAATACAAAAGTACTGTAGAAAATCCACACCCATTATTTGTAAACTTTATTAAAGCTGCAGAAAAATGGAAAGTAGAATTAAAAACCACTGCTCAAGAAGCTTAACATCAAATGGAAAAGCCTTCCTCCTCTTCCATCGTCGATAAAATGTATAAAAACGATTTATTCAGCAAATGGCTAGGTATTGATATTGTAGAACAAGGAATCGGAAAATCCAAACTTGTAATGACCATTCGGCAAGAAATGTTAAATGGCTTTGGAATTGCTCATGGAGGAATCACTTACTCTCTAGCCGATAGTGCATTGGCTTTTGCTTGCAACTCGCAAGGAAGGGAATCTATGTCAATTGAGACTTCCATATCTCACACAAAACCCTGTCATATTGGAGATGTTTTAACAGCTGAAGCTATTGAGAAAAGTTTATCCTACAAAATTGCTATTTATCATATCTCTGTGAAAAATCAAGACAACGAAACAGTTGCCTTATTTAAAGGAACCGTTTACAGAACAAATAAGAATTGGGAGCTTTAATTGGTAATTATTCATTAATGCTGTTCTTATTTTAGTTAATTTCAATTTTTAAAATAAAACCTTACATGAAAGATGTTTATATAATAGATGCAATCAGAACCCCAATAGGAAATTTCGGAGGTACATTATCGCCTGTCAGAACAGATGATTTAGGAGCAATTGTAATGAAGGAACTCGTGGCAAGAAACCCATCTCTTAATACAGAAGAAATTGAAGATGTATTATACGGTTGTGCAAATCAGGCAGGTGAGGACAATAGAAATGTAGCTCGCATGTGTTCTTTGTTAGCAGGACTTCCGTATTCAATTGGCGGAGAAACTATTAATCGACTTTGCTCGTCTGGAATGGCTTCCACCATAAATGGAGCTAGGGCTATTCAAGTTGGAGATGGAGATATATATCTTACAGGAGGTTTAGAACACATGACACGTGCACCTTGGGTTATTTCTAAAGTGTCTCAGCCATTTGGCAGAGATGCCAAAATGCACGATTCAAGTTTCGGATGGCGTTTTATCAATCCTAAAATGAAAGAATTGTATGGTGTGGATGGAATGGGGCAAACTGCCGAAAATTTAGTGGACATGTATGATATAACCAGAGAAGATCAAGATCAATTTGCTTTTTGGTCGCAAATGAAAGCCACTGAAGCGCAAAATAACGGTAGGCTTGCTGAGGAGATTGTTCCTGTGGTTATACCACAACGAAAAAAAGACCCTATCATTTTTGAGCAAGATGAATTTATTAAGCCAACTACAACTCTTGAGATACTAGGTAAACTAAGACCTGCATTTAGAAAAGAAGGTGGAACTGTAACAGCAGGAAATGCATCTGGATTAAACGATGGAGCTGGTGCAATTTTACTTGCCTCTGCTGAAGCAGCTTCAAGGAACAATCTTGCCCCAAAAGCAAGGATAGTATCATCTGCTGTTGCCGGTATTGAACCACGAATCATGGGAATTGGACCTGTAAAGGCTTCGCAAAAAGCATTGAAAAGAGCTGGTCTAACTATAGACGACATGGATATAATTGAATTAAACGAAGCATTCGCTGCTCAAGCATTGGCGTGCACTCGAGAACTTGGGCTAGAAGACAATGACCAAAGAATTAACCCAAATGGAGGAGCAATTGCAATTGGCCACCCACTGGGAATGACAGGTTCTAGAATATTGCAAACAGCAATGCTTGAACTTCACAAGCAAAATAAAAAATATGCTTTGGTAACTATGTGTATCGGTGTTGGCCAAGGTTACGCAACCATAATTGAAAGAGTTTAAAAACTACTAATTATGATATACGAATTTAACGGTTTTAAACCCGTCATACATGAATCTGCATTTATACATCCTCAAGCGAATGTAACAGGCAACGTATTTATAGGTAAAAATGTTTATATAGGTCCATTCTGCGCTATCAGAGGTGATTTTGGCAAAATAATAATCGAAGATGGATGCAACGTACAAGAAAGCTGCACAGTTCACATGTTTCCGGGAACGACTACGACATTAAAAAAAAATGCGCACGTTGGACATGGTGCAATAATTCATGGGGGAACTGTAGGTAAAAACTGTTTAATCGGTATGAATGCAGTGGTTATGGACAATGTTGTACTCGGAGAAGGGTGTATTATTGGCGCTCTTTGTTTTGTTCCCGCTAAAACTGAAATACCCGCTCGAAAGATTGTGGTTGGAAATCCAGGGAAAATCGTAAAAGATGTTAGTGAAGAGATGTTAAAATGGAAAACTGAAGGAACAAAGCTTTATCAGAAATTAGCACATGAATGCCACACTATTTTAAAGGAATGTGAGCCCCTTCGTGAAGCTGAGGCAAATCGACCTGAGCAAGAATCAGCTTATAAAATTTGGAAAGATTCTTAGGGTACTTTGAGGTTTAATTGATAGCCAATCAAAAAGATGTTATCAAACTACCTACTCAGATTACCATCTTCATTCGCATCTTCAATAGAATAAGAAATATTTGCTTCAATCATTTCTTCTTTCAAGCCTTTGGGTAATTCCACCTCAAATGCTTTAACAATTTCTGCACAGACACCCTGTTCAACGCGCTTTTTCCTTTTGCTTTTGGACAAAAGGACACCCGCCAATAAATTCTGCCATTCGCCCTTATGCGCCTTAACCACTTCTTCCACATTGGTTACATCTATATCTATTATTATTCGCATACTTTTATTTTTGATTAAAGCTTGACAATATTACTAGAAGTAATTGAAATGCATACCACTTCTGCTCTATTTTTCTGAACCACATTCATTTATTGACTTATTATTATGATTTATTACAAATGAAACTCCTTCTGCTCTAGAGTGAGAAAATTACAAGAAGATCTTGTCTATCTTTCGATACTCAAGGGAATTCTTATCTTTAGTGGCTCAAATCAGAAACAAAAATGAAAATACAAAATTATATATTAGGAAACTGGGAAGATGGAGAAGGTGTTGAGTTAGAACTGCACAATGCAATTACTGGAGAGAATTTTGGATCTGTTTCAAGCGCTGGCCTGGACTATGCGTCTATATTAGAATATGGAAGAGAAAAAGGTGGATCTGCTTTGCGCAAAATGACCTTCCAAGAAAGAGGCTTAATGCTAAAGGCTCTAGCGCTGCATTTGATAGAAATTAAAAACAAGTTTTATTCATTAAGCGCCGCAACCGGAGCTACAAAAGTTGATTCTTGGATTGATATTGAAGGCGGCATCGGAAACTTATTTGCCAATGCTTCACTCAGAAGGCAATTTCCAGATTTACCCTATTATGTTGATGGAAGTGCTGCACCCATGTCAAAAAACGGAACTTTTATTGGGCATCATATTATGGTTCCAAAAAAAGGTGTTGCAGTGCATATTAATGCCTTTAACTTCCCTATTTGGGGAATGCTTGAAAAAATAGCAGTAAACATTATGGCAGGGGTTCCGTCTGTTGTTAAACCATCTGAATTTACGAGTTATTTGACTGAGCTAATGGTTAGAGAAATTATTGCGTCTAAAATACTACCTGAAGGAGCATTGCAATTAGTTTCTGGTTTAGGTCGTGGAATTATTGACCATGTTACCAACCAAGATGTAATAACATTTACGGGCTCTGCTGCAACTGGAAAAAAACTAAAAGGACTACCGCATATTATTGAAGAGTCTGTGCCATTCAACTTGGAAGCAGATTCGCTAAATGCCTGTGTCCTGGGAGAAGATGCAGTTCCTGGAACTGCAGAATTTGATATTTTCGTAAAAGAAGTTCAAAGAGAAATTACGGTTAAAGCGGGTCAAAAATGTACTGCAGTAAGAAGAATATTGGTTCCAGAAAAATTAATGGAAGATGTTCAAAATGCCCTTTCTGCGAGGTTAGCCAAAACTATTATTGGCGACCCTGCCACTGAAGGTGTTCGAATGGGAGCATTAGCAACAAACCTGCAAGTAGAAAGAGTTCGAGAAAATGTTGAGCTTTTGATGAAAGAACAAGACATTGTTTACGGAGATTTAGATAATTTCGAAGTTGCCGGTGCTGACAAAAACAAAGGTGCTTTCTTCTCCCCTATTCTTTTTAGAAATGATAATCCTTTTGAAAAAACTGGAGTCCATTCAATTGAAGCTTTTGGACCAGTATCTACATTAATGCCCTATAAAAATTTAGATGAGGCAGTAAAAATTGTAGAATTAGGAAAAGGATCTTTGGTTACTTCGATCGTTACAAACGATGATAAATTAGCCAGAGAATTCGTAACAGAAGCTGCACA
>Ga0315315_10001038_pt1 | contig 25121 bp, 19 predicted proteins | sample M140m3416metaG_FD_203699 | JGI IMG/M metagenome (GOLD analysis project Ga0315315, IMG submission 203699) | Ammonia-oxidizing marine archaeal communities from Monterey Bay, California, United States - M1 40m 3416 | ecosystem: Environmental > Aquatic > Marine > Intertidal zone | place: USA...
GATAGTGCCACAGAAAATAAACCGCCTTATCAAGGCAAGGGTGAAACGGCGAGGTAAGAGCTCACCGGTTTTTTGGTAACAAAAAACGCACGGCAAACCCCACTGGGAGCAAGGTTAAATAGAGAAGGCGATGTGTGAAAACACTAAAAACGGTCTTTAGTTGGTCTTCTGGGTTAACCGCTTGAGCTTGAGTGCGAATTCAAGCCTAGAGAAATGATATCTTCAATGACAGAACCCGGCTTACAGATTATCTGGCGTAATCCACATATATCGTGTTCTACTTTTGTACTTTTAGTAAAATATAAAGATATTGACTAATTCTTAAAAACCCATACTATCCCAATTAATCCCAATATGGAGGGTAGATTGAAAATTATTAATATTTATAGGTTTTTTATTAAAAATGTTTTTATCAAGTTACGAAAACAAAATAGACAAGAAGGGACGTGTTTCAGTGCCAGCAACTTTTAGATCGCATTTAAATTCAATGGGTTATAACGGTTTTATAAGCTATCCTTCTTTCAATCATGTTGCGCTGGAAGCTTGCTCACAAGATAGAATAGAAAAACTTTCACATACAATCGACTCTTTAAATCCATTTGAGGAGAAAAGAGATTTTTTTGCCACTTCAATTTTATCAGAAAGTGAGAATTTACAATTTGATACAGAAGGAAGAGTTTCTTTATCAGTCAAGCTGCTTAACCATGCAAAGATTAAAAATAATGTTTTGTTTGTTGGACTTGGAAAAACTTTCCAAATTTGGGAGCCAAAAAATTTTGAAAAATTCAAAATATTAGCAAGAAAAAAAGCATATCAAAATAGATCAAATTTAAAATGGGAAAATAAACAGAAGGGAGAACTATCATGAGTATAAATATAGGGGGTGGAGAACTAAAGGAACTTAAACCTAGAATATTAGTTTTAGGCGTCGGCGGTGCAGGAGGAAATGCAATTAATGCGATGATAGACTCAGGAATGGAAGGTGTAGAATTCGTTGCAGTAAACACAGATGCACAAGATTTAAAAGCAAGTAAAGCCGATGCTAAGATTCAAATTGGAATGAATTTAACCAAAGGTTTAGGAGCAGGAGCAAAACATGATATCGGCCAGGCTGCAGCTGACGAGTCGATGAACGAAATAACAAGTTTTTTACAGGGTGCAAATATGGTTTTTATTACCTCAGGCATGGGTGGTGGAACCGGAACAGGAGCTTCGCATGTTATTGCTAGAGCGGCAAGAGAGCTTAATATATTAACCGTAGGCGTAACAACTTTACCTTTCTCTTACGAGGGACCAAAAAGAATGAGAAGAGCAGTGGAAGGTTTAGAAGAATTTAAAAAACATTTAGATACAGTAATAGTTGTACCTAATCAAAACCTTTTTAAAATTGCTAGTGAAACTACTACTTTTGAAGAGTCGTTTAACTTATCAAACAATGTTCTTAAACATGGAGTTCAAAGTGTAACAGATTTGATGGTAAGGCCAGGTATGATTAACTTAGACTTTGCTGATGTAGAGACTGTTATGACTTCAATGGGAAAAGCTATGATGGGAACAGGTGAGGCAGAAGGAGAAAATAGAGCAATGGTCGCTACTGAAATGGCTCTTAATAATCCACTAATTGACGAGTATTCTCTTCAAGGAGCAAAAGGTTTGTTAATAAATATTACAGGTGGAAATGACCTTACTTTGTTTGAAGTAGATCAATCGGTAAACAAAATAAGAGCTGAAGTTGATCCTGAAGCAGAATTAATATTTGGTGCCATTAAAGATGAAAATATGACAGGCAAAATAAGAGTATCAATCGTTGCTACTGCATTGGATGGTCATAAATCTGAGAATAAAACAGTATTAAATATGTTCTCTAGAATTCAAAACAGGAATACCGGTTATTCTGAAAATTTATTTTCTCAAAACACAAGAATAGAAAATAATACTATTAGTTCTATTGATGGAGCAACTGCGTTAAAACTTGATGAAAGTTATGAACTTGAAGAACAGGAACAAAATGACTCAATAAACAACGAAAGTCATTTGGACAATGAAAATTTATTAGATCAAGCAAATCAAATAGAGAGTTCATCGGACAATTTTCCATCAGGCTTATCAATTGAAAGCGCTTCATATATTGAAAACAATAATTTAAGTGAGGATGAAACTAGCTCAACTTTATCAGAAAATATTAATGAAGAGTATACCCCTAAATTATTTTCTGAAGATCAAAGTTATACTTCAAACGAGATAACCGAGGAGTCGAGTGATCAAGAAAACAATGACACAGACCAGTTATTCGATCAAGGAGCTAATGAGGAAGAGGATTTTGAAATTCCTGCATTTTTAAGAAAACAAAAATTTTAATGACCCAATTTTGGAACAATGAGCAATCAAACTTCATCACTGGAATTTACCCATTTTCCAGTGATGTTGAATGAGGTCATTAAAATACTTACACCCTCATCAGATAAAAAATTCATTGACTGTACTTTTGGAGGAGGGGGGTATTCAAGGGAATTACTTAGGCTTTCTAATAACGAAGTTCATGCAATTGATAGAGATAAAAAAGCGTTATTAATAGCAAACAAACTTCAAAAAAAATTTCCAAAAAGATTTAGATTTTATCAAATTAAGTTTAGTCAACTTGACACAATCTCAAATGATAATTTTGATGCAATAATTTTTGACTTAGGATTGTCATCAATTCAGCTAGATGATCTTGAAAGAGGTTTTTCTTTTAATTCTGAAAAAAAATTGAATATGACGATGGGTCTTAATGATGTATCGGCTTTCGAAGCTATAAATAATTTGAGCGAGTTAGATCTCAAATTGATTATAAAAATTTTAGGTGATGAGCAGGAGGCCTCAAGAATAGCTAAAAATATTATTAAACATCGAAACATAAAAAAAATTACTAATACCATAGACCTTGTTAAAATAATCCAAAAAAGTAAAAAAAAAAATTATTCAAGTAAAATTAATCCTTGCACTAAAACTTTTCAAGCTCTTAGAATTTTCGTTAATAAAGAAATTACCGAATTAATAAATGGAGTTATATGCGCAACTAAAAAATTAAAACCAGGTGGTAAAATTTTGATAATTAGCTTTCATTCACTAGAAGATAGAATTATAAAATTTTTTTTTACAAACTTTTCAAAGAATAAATCTAGACCTTCAAGATATTTTCCTGAAATAAAATTAAAAGACTCCTCTTTATTTGAGGTGTATAAAAACAAAGTTTTGAGACCATCAAAAAAAGAAATAGATCAAAATAGCAGATCTAGATCAGCCAAATTAAGATTTGCTGTCAGAAATAATAACAAATTTGAATATCCGATTGAATTAGAAAATAAGTTTAGAAAACTTTTAGATTTGGAGGCGATAAATGTTTAAAAAAAAATTTATAACTTCCACAATTATAATTATAACATTTTTAGTAATAACCTCTGTCATTAAAAATAAAACAAGAATTATAGAGAAACAAATTTCAAACTTAAACATAAAAATCTTGTCAAAAAAACAAAATATTAACGAAGCCCAGTTAGATTTTTATTATTTGACTTCCCCTGCAGAAATAGAAAAAAAATTAAGTACAGTTGGATTTGATGATTATCAGCCTATTGAATATTCAAAAATATTTTTTGATATTTTAGATTTTAATAGAATTCAAAGTAAACTCTCAAAACTTAGAAATTTAAATGAAAAAAAAATTAGGAAAAAATAATAGCACCAATCAAAAAAGTTTCTACTTCGAGGACTATCTAGAAACTAATAAAAAAAAAAAAATATTAAAAAAATCTAATAATTTTCAAGATAGAATTTATTTATTATTTTTTTTCTTTTTTTCATTAATTTTAATTTTTTCAATTAAAATTACTCATATTGCCCTTAATAAAAAAGAAATTTTTAATTATGAAAATCAAATTTCAGAATTTTCTCTAATAAGAAGAGATATAGTTGATAGAAATAATATTATAATCTCAAGAAACATAAATACCTTTCATGCCGCCATAGATCCTAGACAAATTAAAGATAAAAAAAATTTTCTAATAAAATTAAGATTAAATTTTCCTGAGATTCCCATCGATGAAATTGAGAAAAAACTTAATAAAAAAAAATACTTCAGAATTAAAAAAAGAATTGATCAAAATGAAAAAAATAGGTTTTGGGCTCTTGGAGAAAAGGCAATAAAGTTTGAACCTTTTCAAGCTAGAATGTATACTCATGGAAATTTATTTAGTCATATAATTGGTCAAGTAGATTTTGACAATTATGGAATTTCTGGTGTAGAAAAATATTTTGATAAAGAGTTAAAAAATAGAAGCAAATTTAATCAGCCGTTAAAATTAACTTTAGATAGCAATATTCAATACATAATCAATCAACAATTAAATGGCGCCATCAAAACTTTTGATGCAACAGGTGGAGCAGCCTTATTAATGGATGTTAGAAACGGTGATATAATCTCTTTAGTTTCGTTACCTAATTTCAATATTAATCAAAGAACTACGATTAAAGACAAAAAATTTATTAATAAAATCACCAAAGGCGTATATGAACTTGGTTCAATCTTTAAAACTTTTACAGTAGCACTAGCGTTAGACCAAAAAATAGTTGACAAAAATACAATTATTAATGATATACCAAAAAAAATTAGATGCTCTATTCATGAAATAACAGATATGAAAGAACATCCAAGAAATCTAACTGTTGAGGAAATTTTAGTTAGATCTTCCAATGTTGGCTCTGTGCTCCTTGCAAAAAAAATCGGTGAAGAAAATTATAAAGAGTTTATCAGCAAAACTAAACTCACAAAGAACCCTGAAATTGAATTAGAGGAAGTAGGTATACCTCATCTAATTAAATGGAATAGATGTAAATTAGAGACGATTTCTTTCGGTCACGGTATTACAACTACTCCACTACAGGCTACTGCTTTATACGCCGCCATGAGTAATGGGGGTAGACTAGTTACACCAAGTTTAATTAAAAATAGAGAGCTCGTTCAATCTGAGAAAATAATTTCAAGCGAAACAAGTAAACAAATTAGAAGTATCTTGAGAAAAGTTGTAAGTAGCAAAAACGGTACTGCAAGCCTAGCCGATAAAGATGGATATTACGTTGGGGGAAAAACAGGAACCGCCGAAAGCTACGGAGATAAAAAAAATAGAATAAACACTTTTATTTCAATTTTTCCATCAAATGAGCCAAAATATACTCTGTTCGTAATGTTAGAAAATCCAAAAATTAATGAAAATTTAATATATGATTATAGAGGTGTTAAGACAAAAGCTCCTTACAATACGTCAGGTTGGAATTCTGTTTATGTTGCAGGCAAAATAATAAAAAAAATTGGGCCAATTTTAGCCATAAATAACGAAGAGTTTACAGGTTTGTATGTTGCTGAAAAATTTAATTAAAGACGTTTCAAATAATAAAAAAGATATAATCATTAGAGGGCTTTCAACGAATAGTAAAACAGTAAAAAAAAACTTTATCTTTTTTGCTATAAAGGGAAACAAAATAAATGGTGAAAATTTTATCAAAGAAGCAATTGATAAAGGTGCATCAGTAGTCGTTTGTTCTAAAAGTTGTAAAATTAATCACGACAAAATCTCTATAATAAAAACAAATGCAATAAGATATTTACTAAGCGAAATATGCTCAAAATTTTATAAATTAAAACCTAAAAACATTGTTGCTGTTACAGGTACAAATGGAAAAACCTCAGTAGCAGATTTATTTTATCAAATATTGAAAATTAACAAAATGCCTGTAGCTTCAATCGGAACTCTAGGAGTAAAATATAACGATAAGACTATAAAAACGAATCTTACATCACCCGATACAATTTCTCTCCATAAAAACTTACAATTTTTAAAAAAAAAAAAAATTGAAAATGTAATAATCGAAACCTCAAGCCACGGTTTGGATCAAAAGAGAATGCATCACATAAACTTTAGAGGAGCAATTTTTACAAATTTTAGCCAGGATCATTTAGATTATCATAAAACTATGAGGTCCTATTTAGATGCTAAACTAGTATTATTTAGAGAGATTTTAAAAACAAGGAATACAATAATTTCAGATCAAGAAATTAAAACTTATACATTTTTGAGAAAAATTGCTAAAAGAAAAAATTTCAAACTTTTAGATATAAAAAAAGAATTTGAGGAAATTAAAAATAATTATCCAAATTTTAACAGCGAATTTAAAATAAAAAATTTGGCAATGGCAATAAAAGCTGCAAAATTATGTAATCTAAATGAAACCTTGATACGTAAATCTATTCAAAAATTGAAAGATGTAAATGGAAGACTCGAATTAATAAAAAGATATCCATACGGTATCAAAGTTTTTGTAGACTATGCCCATACTCCAGATGCCCTATTAAAAACATTAAAATCTCTTAAAAATGATTACGGAAATAATATTTCTTTAGTTTTTGGATGCGGAGGTGAAAGAGATTTAAAAAAAAGACCTATTATGGCAAAAATAGCTAATGATAATTGTAAAAAAATTTATGTTACTGACGACAACCCAAGAAATGAAAATCCAAAAAAAATTAGAAGCATACTCTTAAAACATATACATAAAAGCAAAGCTTTTGAAATTGGAAATAGAGCTCAGGCTATTAAAAAAGCAATACTGAATGCTAATCCACAAGAGATCATTCTAGTTGCAGGCAAAGGTCACGAAGAAAAGCAAATTTATAAAAATAAAATTCTAAAAATTTCTGACAAAAAAATCATTAAAAAATTAAAAATTAAAAATAGAATTTTTCACAAAGAAAAACAAAATTATCTTCAAAATCAATTGATACTTAAAAAAATTTTTAAGAAATCAAAACTAATAAACTTTCACGGTTTATCTATTGATACTAGATCTATAAAAAAGAATAATTTATTTTTAGCTTTAAAAGGTAAAAAAATAGATGGAAATGAATTTATCCATCATGCATTTAGAAAAGGTGCAGGATGTGTTGTAACTTCTTCAAAAATTAATAAAAATAATAGAAAAATCATAAAAGTTAAAAGCTCAATTACTTTTTTGCGTAAATTTGCAGAGATAAAACGGAAAAAAACATTAGCAAAAATTATTGCAATAACAGGAAGCGCTGGAAAAACCTCTTTAAAGAATTTGATTAAAGATTTATTACAAAATTATGGAAAAACTTTCTCATCACCCAAATCTTTCAATAATGAGCTAGGAGTCCCAATTAGTTTAGCTAATCTGAGCGTTGATGACAAATTTGGAGTCTTTGAAGTAGGCATGAGTAAAGCTGGAGAAATTAAAAATTTAACTAAATTAATTAAACCTCACATTGGGGTAATAACAAATATTGGTGAAGCTCACTTAGAAAACTTTAAGGATGTAAATGGAATAGCTAGCGCTAAGTCAGAAATGATAGAGCAAATAAAAAAAGGTGGGACAATTATTTTAAATAGAGATGATAAGTTTTTTAATCATTTATTTAAAAAAGCAAAGAAATTTAATTTAAATATATCTACATTCGGTTTTCATAAAAAATCAGATATTCGCGCTGAAAAAATTGTTAAAAAAAGAAATTTATCAATAATCTTTGTAAGAATTAATAATCGAATAATAGATTTAAAAATTAGAGACCTTAATATTCATAATGCACTTTGTTCATTAGCAATACTAAAACAGTTAAATGTTAATATATCGAAAATTAAGACAAAATTTAAAGTTTTTGAGTCTCCTGAGGGAAGAGGTAAAAAATATTCTATTAATAGATATAAAAAAAAATTTAAATTAATTGATGAAAGTTATAATGCAAATCCATTATCCGTCAAAAATGCCATCAGTAAATTTAATTTAATCAAAAAGAAAAAATTCAAAAAATTCTTAATTCTTGGAGATATGCTTGAATTAGGATCTAAATCCAAAAAATATCATGAGGAATTGTCTAAAGTTATTAACAGTTCTGATATAGACAAAGTATTCGTTAAAGGCAAAAAAACAATTTTCACATATAAACAATTAGATAAAGATAAAAGAGGAAATATTTTACAAAATATTGAAGATATAGATTTAAGCTTAAGTAAAATTATATCAAATAGAGATTATCTAATGATTAAAGGATCAAATGCAACAGGATTAAATAGTTTTAGCAGAAAAATGATTAAAGGAATATAGATGTTATTTAATTTATTAACTTCATTAATCGATCAATATTCGTTTTTAAATGTATTTAAATATCTTACTTTTAGGACTGGATTATCAGTAGTTACATCATTAATTGTTGTATTCATAATTGGAGGTCCTTTGATTAAGTTGTTTTCAGAAAAAATGATAACTGGACCAATCAGACAAGATGGACCAATAGATCATATAATTAAAAAATCTGGCACACCTACTATGGGTGGTGTCATCATTATAATTGGAATTATATCAAGCACACTTTTATGGGCAGATCTTACAAATATTTATATTTGGACCCTAATATTTGTTTCACTGTCTCTAGGCGGACTAGGTCTATTAGATGATATACTAAAAATTAAATTAAAAAATTCTAGTGGACTTAAGTCGAGATATAAATTTCTTGGACAAATTATAATTGGAGTCGTGACGCTTTTTATTTTAATTAATTATTCAAATCATGAATATTTATACAATCTTTATTTTCCGTTTTTTAAAAATTTAATTTGGGAAATGGGATTAATTTTTATCCCTTTTGGCTTATTTGTAATCATCGGAGCTTCAAACGCTGTAAATTTAACCGATGGATTAGACGGTTTAGCAACCGTTCCAGTAATGTTAGTTGCACTTTCATTTACGTTAATTTCATACGTGGTTGGTAATACAATTTTTTCAGAATATTTACAGATACAATATATTCAAGATGTTGGAGAATTGTCCATTTTTTGTGGTTCAGTTGTTGGAGCATGTTTGGGATTTCTTTGGTATAACGCACCTCCAGCAAAAATCTTCATGGGCGATACAGGGTCATTATCTTTAGGTGGATCATTAGCAGCTATTGCAATCATAGTTAAACATGAAATTGTTTTAGCTATTATAGGAGGTTTATTCGTTCTTGAAACTGTTTCTGTAATTATTCAAGTCGCCTCATTTAAATTGACAGGAAAAAGAATTTTTAAAATGGCTCCTATACACCATCATTTTGAAAAAAAAGGATGGGCAGAGTCAACAATTGTAATACGTTTTTGGATAATCGCTATAATTTTAGCATTAGTTGGATTAGCAACATTAAAATTAAGGTAGAGAATGCTCCAAATACCAAAGCTTAAAAAGCTGTCATTCCTTGTATACGGACTCGGTATATCCGGCCGTTCAGTAATTAGTTTTTTTAAAAAAAATAATCACAAAAATTTTAAAGTTTGGGATGACGATAATAATAATATTTATAAGAATTTCAGACCTAAAAACTTGAACCAAGCTCTTAAAGAAGTTGATTATATTATTTTAGCACCAGGGGTTAGTTTATTAAAACATAAAAACCTCAAAAAATTTAAAAAAAAGATAATCACAGATATTGATTTATTTTACTTATCAAAAAATAAACAAAAAAGTATTGTAGTTACAGGCACTAATGGTAAATCAACCACATGTAAATTATTGGCTCATCTTTTACAAAAAAATAATTTTAAGGTTTCAGTTGGAGGAAATATTGGAACTCCTATTCTAGATTTAAAAATTGCAAACAATAGCTATGTAATTATTGAAGCCTCATCTTTTCAACTTTCACATTCAAAATTTATACGACCTGATTATGCAATTTTCTTAAATTTAACAAATGATCATTTAGATTGGCACGGTAGTATGAGCAGCTACTTAAATTCAAAGTTAAAGATTTTCAAATTACAGACAAAAAATCAACATGCAATAATTAATAAAAAACTTAAAAGTATTTTTTTTAAAAAAAAATTTAAGAGTAAACTAGTTGTACCAAAAGATAAAAATTTTAAAAAAATTAAAATTAAAAATGATTATCTAATTTCTAATACTAATAATGAAAATATGAATTTTCTTTATGCTTTTTCAAAATTATTAAGAATAGAAGAAAAATCATTTATTCGAGCTATGAAAACATTCAAAGGTTTGCCTCATAGATTTGAAATTTTTTTAAAAAAAAATAATATTACATATATAAATGACTCAAAAGCTACTTCATTTAAAGCTACGCAATCAGCTTTATCAAGTTTTAAAAATATATATTGGATATTAGGCGGTCTTCCAAAAAAAGGTGATAAAATCACAATATCAAAATTTAAAAAAAATATAATCAAGTGTTACGTAATCGGTAGAAATATAAATTTTTTTAAAAAACAAATTAAAGGAAAATTAGCTTTTTCAGTTACAAAAAATCTTAAAAAATCATTAATTCAAATTTTAAAAGATGTTAAATCTCAAAAAAACATAAATAAATATGTTTTGTTAAGCCCTGCGGCGGCATCATTTGACCAATTCCCTAACTTTGAGATGAGAGGTGAAGAATTTAAGAGGTTATGTAAAAAATATGCTTGAAAAATCATTCAAATATTTACTTATTAACTATTGGAGAAGCTTAGATAAAAAAATTTTATCCTGTTTTTTTATTTTATTTTTTTTAGGAATATTTTTTTCTTTTTCATCAACATCATCATTAGCTGGAGAAAGGCTTAACAAAGATTATTATTTTTTTTTTACAAAACATTTTATTTTTACATTTCTTGCAATCACAATTATGATAATGATTTCATCGATAAAAACCGAAATTTTTGTAAAAATTATAGTTCCTTTATTTTTTATTTCTTTTGCACTTTTAGCGCTGGTTCCAATAATCGGTGTTGAAGTTAAAGGAGCAAAAAGATGGATTGATCTTTATTTGTTTAGATTACAACCAATTGAAATATTAAAACCTTTATTCATATTGATGACAGTTAAAATATTAACATATGAAAAATTTAATAATTCGCAATTGAAGTATATACTAAGTTTTTTACTATTAAGCGCAGTTATAATCTTGTTAATAGATCAGCCTGATCTAGGACAATCAATATTATTAATAATAAGTTGGGTTGCAACTGTTTTTATTTCTGGTGTAAGTTTAATGTATATAATAATTTTTTTTTCAATTTTTTTATTTTCATTAAGCTCAATATTATTCATTTTTCCTGAAAAATTTGGATATATTATTAATCGTTTAATTACTTTTTTTAATCCCAACCTGGGAGACAAGTTTCAATCAACTTCTGCACTAGAAGCCATCAAATTAGGAGGATTTACGGGACAAGGAATGGGCGAGGGTATATTAAAAGAAAGTGTTCCCGAAGCACATACTGATTATGTTATAGCAGTAATATCTGAAGAATATGGTTCTATAGTTTCAATAATGATATTAGTTATATTTTTATATATTTCTTTTAGAATTATTAAAAACTGTTTTAATCAAGATAGCAAATTCTTAAAAATTTCTTTAAGCGGATTAGCAACACTATTAATATTTCAAACATTTATTCATGCGGGTGTAAATACAAATCTATTGCCAACCACAGGTATGACTTTGCCTTTTTTGAGTTATGGAGGCTCATCTTTATTTGGAAGTGCTATATTGGCAGGACTTGTTTTAAATTTTACAAAAAATAAAACTTATTTATATGATTAAAAAAAAAGTACTAATTGCAACTGGAGGAACTGGCGGACATATTTTTCCAGCATATAGTCTAGCTAATTATCTAATTAGTAAAAATTTTAACGTCATATTAACAACGGATAAGAGAGGACATGAGTATTTAAAAGCATACACAAATATTAATTTTGTTGAAATACCTGCGTCCCCATTAAAAAAGAAAAATATTATAAAAGTTTTTTTTTCTGTTTTAATTAATTTTTTTTCTCTACTTAAATCATTTATATTTTTATTATTTAATAGACCATTAATTATTTTTGGAACAGGAGGTTACGCATCATTCCCCATTTGTTTAGCTGCATCAATTTTAAAAATTAAATTTGTTATTTACGAAAACAATATGGTTATAGGAAAGGCTAACAAATATTTATTACCTTTTGCAAAAAAAATATTTGTTTCTTATAAAGAACTAGAGGGTATTCCAGAAAAATACAATAAAAAAGTTATTGAAGTAGGTAACTTAATTAGAGAAGAAATCATCAACACTAACCTCAGTAGTGAAATTAAAAAATTTGATCAGATGAAAATTTTAGTTTTAGGAGGTAGTCAAGCCGCTAGAGTTTTTGCAGAAGAATTGCCAAAAATATTTGAAAAATTGAAAAATTTAAAAATACCGTTTAAAATTTTTCAACAATGCCAAAAAAACCAAAATGAGAGATTAATTGAGTTTTATAGGAATGCTGGTATAGAGTGCGAAGTTTTTAATTTTACAAATAAAATTATAGATTATTATTCTAAAGCAAATCTTGTTATTACGCGCTCGGGTGCCTCTGCATTAGGAGAATTAATCAATGTTAAAATTCCTTTTATTTCAGTTCCTTTACCAGCATCTGCAGATAATCACCAGTACAAAAATGCAGAGTTTTATGCAAAAAAAGGATATGGATATTTAATAGAGGAAAAAAATATTAAAGAAAAACTGTATGAACTTTTGTGCTCGATTTATAAAGATACATCGCTTTTAAATAATATAATAACAAATCAAAGCCAATATTCAGACGAAAACACTTTTAAAAATTTGAATATTCTAATAGAAAAAATTCTGAATGAAAAAAATTAACTTAGGCCAAAAAGATATTATTCACTTTGTAGGCATTGGCGGCATTGGAATGAGTGGGCTTGCCCAAATAATGAATAATATGGGATTTAAAATTCAGGGTAGTGACCAAAATAAAAATAAAAATACTGCTAGTTGTTCTAAATCTAAAATTAAAATATTTATTGGTCATTCAATAAGTAATGTAAAAAAAGCCACTATTTTAGTGAAATCTACAGCAATAAAAAACAATAACGTCGAATTAAAATATGCAAAAAAAAAAAATATACCAATATATTCTAGAGCAGAAGTCTTAGCTGATGTTGTTTCCTTAAAAAAAAATATTATTATTACTGGTTCACATGGAAAAACCACAACAACCTCTTTAGTTGCAAAAATTTTGTCAGATCAAAAATTAGATCCGACTATAGTTAATGGTGGAGTAATTAATTCTCTTAAAAGCAATGCAAAACTTGGCAAAGGAGACTGGGCTATTTTAGAGGCTGACGAGTCAGATGGCAGCTTTTTAAAACTACCTATTAATTATTCTATTGTTACTAATATAGATTATGAGCATTTAGATTTTTATAAAAATTATAAAAACCTAGAAAATTCATTTGTAGAATTTATAAATAAAACTCCACCCACAGGTAAAGCGGTAATTTGCTTAGATAGTAGTAATATTAAAAAAATTTTAAATAAAATTAAAAATAAAAATATATTGACATACGGCGAAAGTAAAAAAGCTCAATACCAAATAAAAAAAATAAAATATAATTTTGGAAACACAAGTTTTGATTTAAATTTTAAAGATAAAAATAATAAAAATAAAATTATTAAAAACATTAACGTAAAATTATTAGGAAAACACAATGTTCTTAATGCAGCTGCAGCCTTAATTATATGCCTTTACCTTGGAGCCAATTTAAACATAATAAAAAAATCACTAAAAAATTTTTCTGGAGTTCAAAGAAGAATGACAAAAGTTTTTTCCAAAAATAAAAATGATTTCTATGATGATTACGCTCATCATCCAACTGAAATTAGTTCTATTTTAGAGGGAGTTCACAATGTTAATTCAAATAGAAAAATTATTAGCGTATTTGAACCTCATAGATATTCTAGAGTAATGTCTCTAAAAAATGAGTTTTCAAAGAGTTTCCATAAATCAAATTTAGTTATCGTGTGTCCACTATATGCAGCTGGAGAAAAGAAAAATCCAAAGTTTGATTTAATGAAGTTTGCAAATTTAATAGCTAAAAATTCTAGAACTCAAGTGATAATTGTGAAAAATGAGAGAGAATTAAATAAATATTTTAAAAAAAATTTAATAAGCAATGAAATAATAATTGGCATGGGTGCCGGTTTGATATCAAAGTGGATGTCAAGCCTTAAAACATCATTATGATATTAAAACAGGTTTTAGATAAAAAGACTCATCATGGTCTTAAAGAGAATGTAAACCTCTCTAATTACAGCTGGTTTAACCTAGGCGGTAAAGCAGATTATTTTTTTAGAGCAGAGGATAAAAATCAATTAATCAATTTTTTAAAAGAGGCAAAAAAAAATAATTTAAGTGTTACAATTGTTGGCGCAGGATCTAATACTTTGTTTAGGGACAATGGAGTAAGAGGAGCTGTGATCAAATTAGGAAAAAGCTTTTCTTATACCGAGCTTATCGATACAGATATAATTAATGTTGGCAGCGCAACACTTGACCGAAAAATTGCAGATTTCGCTAAAAATAATAATTTGGGCAAATTAGAGTTTTTATCATGTATACCCGGGTCAATTGGCGGCGGAATAATTATGAACAGCGGTTGTTACGAAAATGATATTTCCAAGGTTTTAATCTCAATTAAAGCAATAGATAAAAAAAACTTTTCAGAGATTGAAATTGAAAAAAAGGATATAAATTTTTTTTATAGAGGAACAGATTTATCAAATAATTTAATTATTATTTCAGCTAAACTTAAGGGTGAGATTGGAAAAAAAGAAGATATAGAAAAAAAGCAAAAACAATTAATAAACAAAAAAAAACTGGACCAGCCAAGTCAAATTAAAACATGTGGTAGTACATTTAAGAATATTAGTAAAAACAAAAAAGCCTGGAAGTTGATAAAAGAAGCTGGATGTGAAAAATTTAAAGAAGGTGATGCTATGATTTCAGAAAAGCATTGTAATTTTTTTGTGAATAATGGCAATGCTAAATCTTCTGATATTGAAAATTTAATTAATAAAGTAAAAAAAAAGGTTTTTGAAAAAACTGGTGAAAAATTAGAATTAGAGATTAAAATTATAGGTGAATAAAAAAAAATTTAAAAAAGTTTTAGTGGTTTTGGGTGGAACTTCAGGAGAAAGAGCTGTTAGTTTAGCAAGCGGCAAGGCTTGTATAAATGCTCTAAAAAAGAAGGGTTATAAAGTTTTATCATTTGATCCAAAAAAAAATAATTTTAATTTAATTAATAAAAAAAATACCGACGTTATTTTCAATGCTCTTCATGGAAAAGACGGAGAAGATGGTGTAGCACAAAGTTACTTTGAATACTTAAAAATTCCTTACACACATTCAGGTGTAATTAGCTCTTTGAATGCTATGAATAAACTAATTTCAAAAAAAATATTTATAGATAATAAAATAAAAACACCAAAATTTTTCGCAATTAAAAAAAATGAATTTAAAAGGAATGCCATACAAAAAATTATTAAGACCAAAAAAATTTATTATCCAATCGTCCTAAAACCAATTAATGAGGGCTCTAGCTTAGGTGTAGAGATTTGTAAAAATGAAAAAAAATTACTTAAATCTATTTACTTGCTATTTAAGAAATATGATGAATTAATTTTTGAAGAATACATTGGAGGACAAGAAGTCCAAGTAGCTGTGATCAACGGAAATCCTTTAGGGGCAATAGAGCTTGTACCAAAAAGATTGTTCTATGATTATAAAGCTAAATATACCAAGACAGCAAAAACAAACCATATAATGCCAGCAAGATTATCAAAAAAAAAATATAACGAAGTTTTACAAATTGCAAGAAAAACTCATTTAGTTTTAAATTGCAGAGGAGTGACCAGATCAGATTTTAAATATTTTAAAAATACTTTTTATTTATTAGAAATAAATACTCAGCCTGGAATGACGAGTTTATCTTTAGTTCCTGAAATAGCAAATTACAGAGGCTTAAATTTTGAAAATTTAGTTGAAAAAATCTTATTAGATGCAAGTACAAACAAATGAAAAAACGTATAGTAATTTCTTTAGTACTATTTCTTCTTTTAACAACAATTATTTCAAAACAGACACTACTTATCTCAAAACTTAAAATTAAGGAAATTAGAATAGAAAATAATTTTTTAGTGAAGGAAGCAGAAATAAAAAAATTCTTGATACCTATTTACAATGAAAATCTTTTATTTTTAAAAAATAGAGAAATAGAGAGGGCAGTAATGCAAAACAGTTTTATTGATAGTTTTAATGTCAAAAAAAAATATCCAAGCACTTTGATAATAAAAATTTTCGAAAAAAAGCCAATAGGAATTTTATTGAATAAAAAAAAAAAATATTATTTAAGTGAAAAAATAGAATTAATTGATTTTTTAAATCTGCCAGATTATCAAAATTTGCCTTATATTTTTGGGAATAAAGAGGAATTTAAAATTTTATATCTTGATCTAATAAAAATTAAATTTCCAATTGGGATAATCGAAAAATATTCATTTTTTGAAACAGGAAGGTGGGATTTAAAAACCACAGACAATAATGTAATTAAACTTCCACCTAAAAATTACTTAAAAAGTTTACAAAATTATTTAAGTATTAGAAAAGAAGAAAATTTTAGAAAATACAAAGTATTTGATTATAGATTAAACAATCAACTTATTATGAAATAATATATGGATGACTCACAGCTATCACTTTATTTAGAAATAAATTACTCAAATTACATTTTTTATGTTAGTTCGAACGACAATCAAAATAATTTTAAAATTATTCACGAGTCAAAAGTTACGTTAGATGGAATTGAAAAAAATAGCATTTCCGATTTCAAAAAAGTCTTTAATATAATAAAAGAAAATGTTTACATTATTGAACAAAAATTTAATTACACTTTCAAAGATATAATTCTTATTCTAGATAATTTTAATCTCACATTTATTAATATGACAGGCTTTAAAAAATTAAATGGATCTCAAGTCCTTAAAGAAAATATTTTTTACATACTGAATACTCTTAAATCATGTGTAGATGAAATTGAGACAAAAAAGAATATTCTACATATTTTTAATTCTAAGTTTACTCTAGATAATAAAAACATTGAAAATCTTCCTATCGGACTTTTTGGAGATTTTTATTCTCATGAATTGTCTTTTTCATTAATAGATAAAAATGATTATAAAAACCTAAATAATATATTTGATAACTGTAATTTGAAAATTAAGAAACTCTTAATTAAAAGTTTTGTTAAAGGAGCAAATATAAGCGATAACAGCAAAAACACAGATACATTTTTTTATATTAATATTTGTAAGAATAATTCCAAAATATTTTTTTTTGAAAATAATTCACTTAAACTAGAACAAAATTTTAAATTTGGATCAGATATAATAATAAAGGATATTTCTAAAGTTACGTCTTTAAAAATCGATACAGTTGAAGAGCTATTAAATAAAATTGAACTTAAAAAAGAAATATCACCTGAAGAGCTAATCGAAAAAGATTTATTTACTGATAGTGTTTATAGAAAAATTAAAAAAAAGTTATTGTATGAAATTGCATTTGCACGTATTAAAGAAATTTATGAAATCATCTTATTTTATAATATTAATTTTAAATTTTATGATAAAATTTCAAATAAAATATTTTTAGAGATAAATCATAAAACACAGTCAAAATGCTTTAAAGAAATGTTCCAAACATTATCTTTAGAAAATGGTAATCCAAATTTAAGTTTTATAGAAAATTCCTCTAGTGAAAAAATGCTTGGCACGGCCAATAAACTTGTTCATTTTGGTTGGAAAAAAGAGGCTATACCAGTTTCTCAATCTCAAAAGTCGCTAATTGCTAGGTTTTTTGATGCAATATTTAGTTAATTGCTGTTTTTTTTAGAAACATTAGTTGTTTTAAGAATAAAACTTCACTCGAGTATAACACCTTAGATGAACGAAATTTATCAAAAAACACTATCTGAAAAAGTGAGTTTCAAGGGAATAGGTTTACATTCTGGAAAAAGTGCATCTATTAACCTGCTTCCTGCAAGAGAAGATGAAGGTATAGTTTTTAAAAGAACTGATTTAAATAAAAATAATATAATTAAAGCAAATTTCAACAATGTTTCTTCTGCAAAGTTATGCACGACTCTTGAAAATGATTACGGTATTAAAGTTTCAACTGTAGAGCACTTACTAGCTGCGTTTTATATAATAGGTATTGATAACGCTATTGTTGAAATCGACAACGAGGAAATTCCTATAATGGATGGTTCATCGAAAGATTTTATCGATAGTTTAAAGAAAGTTCACCTAACAACTCAAGATAAAAAAAGAAGGTACCTTAAAATTTCAAAGAGAACTGAATTAGTTGATGGTAAAAGAAAAATTTCAATTGAACCAAATGAAGAGTCATTGCAAGTTGATTTTCAATTAAACTATGAAAATCAAATAATAGGTAATCAAAAAAATGTAATAGATTTTCAAAAAGATAATTTAGATGAAGTAACAAATTCAAGAACATTTTGTTTGTTTGAAGATATAGAAAAAATTAAAAAATTTGGACTTGCAAAAGGTGGTTCATTAGATAATGCTATAGTGGTTGATAACGATAAAGTCCTGAATAAAGGTGGTTTAAGAAACGAGAAAGAGTTTGTGAACCACAAAATTTTAGACTTAGCTGGAGATTTTATTTTATCAGGTTATAGAATTATCGGTAAAGTAAGTTGCTATCAAGGCGGTCATGAATTAACAAACATGTTTTTAAGGAAATTATTTAATACAAAGTCAACTTTTCAATTAATAAATCAAAATAAATTTGTAGATTCAAAAAAATTTAGATCTAAAGATCTAGAAAAAATAGCTGTAAACGCATAACAGTCTATAGAAAATAAGTCCTATAAATTAAAATAAAATCTGGTAATACTTGCAATAGTGCGAGCAAAATTAACATATCTATTCTTAGTATTTTTTATTTTCATGTCTTGTTCTAAGGAAGAGGTAATTTATGAACCGACTAAAAAAATAAATCCATTTATTTCTTACGAAGAAGGTCTTAAGGCTTTCAAAGAAAATGATTTCTTTTTTGCGTCAAAAAAATTTTCTGAAGCAGAACTAAATTTTGAAGAACCAACGGCAGCGGCTAAAGCCGCAATAATGGCATCATATTCCTTATACGGAATTAATTTTTATCAAGAGGCTGAAGATAGTTTAAATAGATTTCTAACAACTTATCCTGGAAACAAAAATACAATTTATGCTCACTATCTTCTTGCGATTATTTATTATGAGCAAATTGAGGATGAAAAAAAAGATTTAGAACCTCTTCTAAAAGCAAGAAAACAAATCAATTTTTTTATAAAGAAATATCCAAACAATGATTACGCTATTGATCTCAAATTTAAAAATGATCTTATTCAAAATCAATTATCCGCTAAGGAACTTTATATAGCAAAATATTATATTTCAGTAAAAAAATGGGTACCCGCAATTAATAGACTTAAAATCATTGTTGACGAATATAGTAAAACGGTTTTCATAGAAGAGGCATTACATAGACTTGTGGAAATACATTACCATCTAGGCCTTGAAGAAGAGGCGAAAAAATATGCGAGTGTGCTTGGTTATAACTATAATTCAAGCAAATGGTTCGAGCAGTCGTATAAAGTACTTAACAAAGACTACAAATTTATAAAAAAAAAACAGTCTAAACAAAAAAAGAATATTTTTAAAAGAGTTATTGATAAAATAAAATAATATGGATGAAAGGCCAAAAATTATTAAATCATATCTTACAAAGGTAAAACTGCTAAAAAAGCATAATATTTCTTATTATATAAAAGATAAGCCAAAAGTTTCAGACTCAGATTACGATCAATTAAAACAGGAAATTATTACTTTAGAAAAAAAATTTAATTATTTAAAAAAATATGGATCTATAGAAAAAATAATAGGAGCTCCTCCATCCAATAAGTTTGCAAAGATTGATCATTTACAACCAATGTTATCTTTATCAAATGCTTTTAACGCTGATGATATGGAAGTCTTTCTAAAAAAAATTAATAACTTTTTAAATACTGATAAAAAAAATATTGAACTTATTTCAGAACCAAAAATCGACGGCATATCTGCAACATTAATTTACGAAAATGGTATTTTAATTAAAGGACTTTCTAGAGGCGATGGTTACACTGGTGAAGATATACTAGAAAATTTAAAAACTATTAAAGAAATACCTTTAAAGATAGTTTCAAATAAATTTCCAAATTTGCTTGAGATTAGATGTGAGATATATATTGGAAAAAAAGACTTTTTAAAAATAAAAGATCAATTTGCAAATCCTAGAAATGCAGCTGGTGGCTCGCTGAGACAAAAAAATCCAAACGATACGAAAAGAATACCCTTAAAATATTTTGCCTATGGATTTGGCGCCATGGAACCAACTAATTTTTCAAAACAATCTGAATTTTTAGATAGAATAAAAAATTGGGGATTTTCTATTAACCCTTTAGTAGAAATTGTTACAGGAAGGAAACAAATAGAAGACCAGCATAAAAAAATTGAGTCTTTAAGATCAAGTCTAGATTATGATATTGATGGATTGGTATTTAAAGTGAACGACCTAAAAATGCAAAAAAGATTAGGTAACACATCTAATTCTCCACGGTGGGCAATAGCCTATAAGTTCTCTGCAGAAAAAGCTGTAACTAAAATAAAGAATATAGTGATACAAGTTGGTAGAACTGGAGCAATAACACCTGTTGCTAAAGTAGAACCAGTAACAGTTGGTGGAGTAGTTGTCTCCAATGCAACTTTACATAATGAGGATGAAATCGAAAGAAAAGATATACGCATTGGAGATACCATAATAATACAGAGAGCTGGAGATGTAATTCCTCAAGTAGTGTCAGTAAATTTTTCTAAAAGAGATATAAATGCAAAAAAATATATTTTCCCAAAAAAATGTCTTTGCGGTGCTGAGACTAAAAAGGAACTAAGTAAAAACACAAAGAAACATGACTCTGTAAGAAGATGTGTAAAAGGTTATGAATGTGTATTTATAGCTAAGGAGAAACTAAAACATCTTGTTTCCAAAGAGGCTCTAAATATTGATGGACTTGGTAAAAAAGTTATTGAGCAATTTTGGGAATTGAATTTAATAAAAGAACCATCAAATATTTTTGACCTTGATTATACTAAAATCATGAAATTAGAGGGGTGGGGCGAACTTTCGATCAATAATTTGAAAAATGCAATTAATAAATCTAAATCAATTTCTTTAGATAAATTTATCTATTCTGTGGGAATTAGACATATTGGTCAAGAAAATGCTAAAATTTTATCAGGTTTTTTTAACACAATAGGAGAATTTTCAAAATTATTTGATTTAAAACAAAGAAAGAAAATCTTAATTAATCTTATAGATTTAGATGGAATTGGAGAAACTCAAATTGAGTCTATTGATAATTTTTTTTCAAATAAAACTAATAATAGAATTGTCAGAGGTTTGATAGAAAAATTAAATATAAAAAACTATGTTCTTCAAAATATAAAGGGAAAATTTTCAAACAAAAAATTGATGTTTACTGGAGGATTTAAAAATATGAGCAGATCTGAAGCAAAAGTAATTGCAGAAAACAATGGGGGAAAAGTTTTAGGATCTATTTCAAAAAAATTAGACTTTCTTGTAGTCGGTGGCTCCAAACCTACGAAAAGAAAAATTGGCCAGGCAAAACAATTAAATATTAAAATTCTTTTAGAAAAGGATTGGAATAGAATCTTAGATAGCTGAACACGCCTTTTGTAGTTCCTCAATTTCTACTTTATTCATAAAATTTTTTAGATTCCTAAAAACATTTTTATGATAATTATTTAGCCATTTTTTTTCACTTTTGTTAAGATTGTCTCGAATAATCAAATCCTTATCAATCGGAGACATTGTTAAGTTTTCAAAAAGATTCCTATTTTTAAGTTTTTTAACATAAATAAGATTTTCAATTCTTATCCCAAATTTATTTTTTTCGTAGTAACCTGGCTCATTAGATACGATCATACCTTCTTGAAAATTTATTTTATTATTTTTTGATATTGCGTGAGGACCTTCATGAACATTCAAATAATAACCAACACCATGTCCAGTACCGTGCGCATAATTTAGCCCGATTTGTTTTAAATATTTTCTTGCTAGAACGTCAATCTTAGATCCTGAGGTATTTTTTTTAAGTTTAAAATCTGCAACTGCTATGTGTCCTTTGAGAACTCTTGTAAAAATATCTTTGATTCTTTTATTTGAATTTTTCAACGAAATTGTACGAGTAACATCTGTCGTTCCAAACTCATATTGCCCCCCTGAGTCCACTAAATAAATATCTCCTTCTCTTAATTTTCTATTCGTTTTTTCAGTGGCTTTATAGTGAATAATTGCTCCATTTGGTCCTGATCCCGAAATGGTAGGAAAGCTTGGAAATTTAAAATTTTTATTTTTTTTTCTAAATTTAAATAACATTTCTGAAGCACTTATCTCTGTAACATTTTCCCTGTTAAAATTTTTCTTTAACCAAAATAAATATTTTGTTAATGCGGCACCATCATAGATATGAGCCTTCTTAATATTTTCAATTTCCTGCTTACCTTTAATAGCTTTTAAATAATATATTGGGTCTTGAAAATTAATTATTTGGTTATTTTCTCTAATAATTTTTTTTAAAAAGAAAGAACAAGAATTTTCATCTATTATAAATCTTTTCTTTTTGATGCTTAATAGCTCTTCAGGACAAGTCTTAATATCTAAAAAACTTATCTTCTTAAAATTTTTTTTAAAAGATGCAGATATCTTTTTTAAGTCACAAAAAAATTTAATATTTTTATTTCTATCGATCAAAGCATAACTGTAAGGTATTGGAGTATATTTTGTATCGCGACCCCTTATGTTTAAGAGCCAAGCATTATTTTCACTCGCAGTTATGAACAAAAAATCAGACTTTTTTTTCTCTAGATAATTAGAAATTTTGTTTATTTTAGTATTATATTTTTCACTGACATGATTATTTGGAAGTATAATAAATTTATTTTTATTTTTTATTTTTTTTCTTTTCCAAATTTCATCGATCAAGTTTTTAACAATTGGCTTACGTTTACAATCATTATTTCCAAAAAATATAGATAAAGATTTCTCTGTAAATAAATTTGGATCAAATCCTATTCTTAGCTTTAACCCTTTTAATATATCGTAGGGCATTTTATCGGGAATTGTAATTATCTTAAAATATTTTTTACTTTGATTATTAGCTTGCAAAGTATATCGACCATCTACAAACAAATAGTTCTTATCTTTTAATATAAGTGCGAATCCAAAAGAGCCTGAGAAATTGGATATAAAGTTGAGCCTATCATTATAATCAGGAATATACTCACCAAAAAATTCGTCATTTTTTGGAATTATATACCCATCAATTTTTTCTCTTTTAAAAATTTTCTTTAATGTTTTTATTTTTTCCATTTTAACATTTTGTTTTTTTTGTATCTGTCCCAACCTGGGCTTCTGTATTCTTCATCGAAATCAATTGTATCCTGATTGAAATCAAACTCCTCGTTTTCATTAAGGCCAATTTCATTTTTTTCTACTCCTTGTTCAGGAATTTCGTTTATAAATCTTGATGGTAAAGCATCCATCCAATCTCCATGATAAGCTCTTTTCATCGCAAATGATAAAAATGCCTCTTTTTTTGCTCTAGTTATTCCAACATAAGCCAATCTTCTTTCTTCTTCTAATGCAAAGTCACCTTTTTCCTCTAATGATTTTTGATGAGGAAACAGTCCTTCTTCCCAACCTGGTAGAAAAACAACGTCAAACTCTAAACCTTTTGCAGCATGCATTGTCATTAAATTAATTTTAGCTCCATCCCACTCTTGGTCAATTGAGGTAGCTAAAGCTACATGCTCTAAAAAACTTTGTAAATTTTCATAATCTTGCATGGCCCTGAGTAATTCTTTCAAATTTTCTAGTCTATTTTCATTCTCAATATCTTTTTTATTTTTTAACATAGATGAATATCCTGACTCATCTAATACAAGTTTCAATAAATCATAATGCTTCATACTCAAAGAGTCTTTACGCCATTTTTGAATTATATTTATCAATTGACTAAGTGTTGTTTTTATCTTTGGTTTAAAATCTCCTTTTTCTATTAACTTAATAATAGAGTCTTCAAGACTTAGTCTATTTGCTTTACCGAAAGTATAAATTTGATTTAAAGTGCTTTCACCAACACCTCTTTTAGGATTACCAATGACCCTTTCTAATGCTAAGTCATCAAATTTTTGATTTATGATTCTTAAGTAAGAAACTGCATCTTTTATTTCTGCTCTTTCATAAAATTTTATGCCACCTAAAACTCTATACCCAATTCCAACTTGAAGAAATCTCTCCTCGAATTCTCTAGTTTGATAAATTGCTCTTACTAATATTGATACATTATTTAAAGAATATTTTTTTTTTATTTTGCGCTCTATTATATCGCTAATACCTTGTGCTTCCTCTTTACCAGTTCTATAACAATTAAGTTTAACTAATTCTCCTTGATTTGCAGAAGACCATAATTTTTTACCCACTCTATTTGAATTATTAGAAATTAAACCGGAGGCAGTTTCTAGGATATTTTTTGTTGATCGATAGTTTTGTTCTAATTTAAAAACTTTACAATTTTTATAGATTTGATCAAATGTAAGAAAATTTTTTATTTCAGCACCTCTCCAACTGTAAATTGACTGGTCATCATCTCCTACACAACAAATATTCTCTGTTTCACTTACAAGCAAATTTAACCATTTATTTTGAATAAAATTAGTGTCTTGAAATTCATCAACTAAAATATATTTAAAATTTTTTTGATATATTTCTCTAATATCTCTATGATCTTCAAAAAGTTTTACGCAAAATAAAATTAAATCACCGAAGTCAAATGCGTTTAAATCTTTAGTCTTATTTTGATAAATTTCGTATACTTTTAAAATTGATTTAATTATAGAGCCAGATTTTTCTGGTTTAACATCTTTAGGAAGTAAACCTTTATTTTTCCATTGATCAATATGGTATAATATTAATTGTGGTGAAAATTTTTTAGCATCAAGTTCTTCTCCTTTAACGATATTACGAACTAATTTTTTTTGATCATCAGTATCTAAAATAGTAAAGTTGCTTTTGTAACCTAAAGCTTCTGCATGTCTTCT
>Ga0315315_10001040_pt1 | contig 25111 bp, 15 predicted proteins | sample M140m3416metaG_FD_203699 | JGI IMG/M metagenome (GOLD analysis project Ga0315315, IMG submission 203699) | Ammonia-oxidizing marine archaeal communities from Monterey Bay, California, United States - M1 40m 3416 | ecosystem: Environmental > Aquatic > Marine > Intertidal zone | place: USA...
AAAAAAGTAATTTGTGGATTACCAGTAAGGTAAACGTCTTGAGCTCCATAGGCTACGAGTTGCATTAAACCTCCACCCATAATTTATATATAATTAATGGATAAAAAAAATTTCAAATAAAAAATTAAATTCTATATATTTTCTTATTTTTTCTTCTTATTTTTAAAAGTAAATATTAAAATTCTATATGTATTTTTAATATTTAATAATTTATTTTTTAGATGATAAAAAAATTAGTTACTGTAAGCAACACCTCCCATACCACTCATGATTCTTAATACGTTGTAGTTGACACCGTATACGTATAATGATGTAGATGCACCATTTGCAATTTGGACAGTTAATGTAGCATTATCGATTCTTGAGAAATTGCATGTTCCAGATGGTTGATGTTCTTCTGGGTTAAGAGCAAATGAGTATACATTAACACCAGCTCTAGAGTTAGTGTGGTGAGTGTGTGGTTGAACAGAGTCGAAGAATCTTCCGTTTTGTTGGGAGAAACGATCGTGTCCGTTTAATTGTAAAAGAGCACTTGTGACAGCGTCATCGTCAGCGACTGCGGCATCACCGTTTACCCAGATTAATTCTTTAACTGGGTGGTTGAAATTGAGTCTAACTTTGTTAGAAGCATTTGCTGTGACACTTTCAACACCGGTGAATTGTAATTGTTCAATTAAGTATTCGTGAGAAGCTTGAGCGAATCTTTTTCTTTCTTCACTATCTAAGTAAATGTAGTTTACTAATAAAGTTGTGTTAGAGATAGAGCAGTTAGTTACTGTGTTGAATTCGAATTCAAGTCTGACATCGTGGTATTGTAAAGCAATTAATGGTAAAGCTAAACCGTCGTTTCTGCAGCAGAAGAATTGTAAAGGAACAAATAATTCTGAAGTGTCATTGTTGGCCATAGCAGTTTGTTGAGTCATGATATCATGAGCTGTTGTTTTTTCGGCAGTAGATGTTAATTTATGCCATACATACATCCATTTACCGTAGTGTTTATCGATTTTAGTTCCACCGATTTGTAATTCAATAGATTTGATCATATTGTAACCTAAATCAGTTACTACTGCACCTGTGGCAGTTGCTGTGGTGTGTAACCACATTTTAGTGACTAAGTCACCATTTCTTGTGATTGGGACAGTTGCTCTTCCTCCTAAAGAAGGAGTGCCATTGAAAGTTTGTTCAATAGCTTCGCATGCGAAGTTGGTATGTCTTCTGTAGACAACTTTGAAAAATGTAATTTGTGGATTACCTGTAAGGTAAACGTCTTGAGCACCATAGGCTACGAGTTGCATTAAACCTCCACCCATATTTTATATATAATTAGTTTACAAAAAAAATTTATGAAAATAAATTAAATTCTATATAATTTTCTAAAAAATTATTAAAAATCTATAATATTTTTAATAATCTATAATATTTTTAATAATCTATATATTTAATTACTATAAGCCATTCCACCTAATCCACTCATTACTCTTAATACATTGTAATTTATTGTAAATATAGATAATTCATTTCCCGAAATTGAAGCTACATCCGAATCATATGTTAAATTTAATGTAGCATTATCAATTCTTGAAAAGTTACATGTTCCTGAAGGTTGATGTTCTAAAGGATTTATTGAAAAACTATATAAATTAATTCCATCTTTTGGTGTGCTTTTATGAGTTTCATATGCTTGTAAGTAATTAAAGAATTCACCTGATTGTTGAGAGAATCTTTCATGGCCATTAAGTTTTAATAATGATGCAGTTATTGGATTAACTGATCCATCAATATATTTTCCATAATTATTCCATTGGTATACTACAATATCATAATTTGCATGTCCTCTATTTGAAGTATCAGTTGTTCTAGTAATTCCATTCATTATTGTTGTTATTGGTTTTGATATATCATCTTTTGATAAAGGAGTTACTACTTCCCAATTTGATACATCATTTGCTGAACAATCTGCTGTATTTGCAGTATTATTAATATTAGTTAAACTACTATAATTCGCCTTAATCACTGCTGTTCCTGCCGTAATAGAATGATGATTATAAGTTGTTGCTGTAGTTTGACTTGTTGCAGTTGCAGTTTGTGAACCATTTAAACTCAAAGATACTACCCCAGCATTTGAATACATTTGTGATAATACATATCTTATAGTTGCATTATTTATTAAAGTTAAATTTGTATCTGCATAACCTGATCTGTAAATATATGTAGAATCTGGTTCATAACTTAAAAAGGATTTACCTGATATGAAATTACCATTTTGCATATACCAATATAATGACTTACAAGGATGACTAAAGTTTAAATTATACATTGTATTTGATCCATCTGCTTTTTCATTTAAATCTGCTTGAACTTGTTCTATTAAATATTCATGTGCTGAAGAAGCAAAACGTTTTCTTTCCTCTGAATCTAAAAATACATAATTTACCATTAAACTTATATTTGATATTGTAGCTGTTGTTGTAGTTACAGATTCTTTTACAACTAATTGACTAGCATTCCTTAACTTAAAATCAACCCGAATATCATGATATTGTAATGCTATTACAGGTATTGCTAAACCATTAAATTTATTACAAAAGAATTGCAATGGAATATATAATGTTGCTGTCTTATCTCCTGTAGATAATATTGTCATATCACTATTATTTCCTATCATCTTATCATAACCCCTATTATGGGATGTATTTCTTGCCAACTCATACCATAAATTCAACCATCCATAATATTGCTTATCAATTCTACTACCACCAATTAATAACTCAACTTCTTCTAGTAAAGCATGACCTAGTTTATTTACCCATGCAAATTTTCCACCGGTTCCTGTTAAGGATACTGTACATTTAATATACATTTTAGTGATTAAATCACCGTTCTTTGCAATTGTAGATGTTAATGTAGATCCAAATGAATTATTTCCAGATACAGTTTGTTCTATTGCTTCAATTGCAAAATTTGTGTGTCTTTTATAAACTATTTTAAAAAATGTAATTTGTGGATTCCCAGTTAAATAAACATCTTGGGCCCCATAGGCAACTAATTGCATAATTCCGCCTGACATATTTATAATTAAATAACATTATTTTATTATAAATTTTTCTTATTAATTAACTCATTTAATTCTCTTTCTAAATTTATAGGTTTTTTAGATAATTTTCTTAAATCTTTTATAAAAGATTTACCTTTTTCATTTTTATTTTTTATCAAATAAAAAGTTTTCTCATCAGAAATACCAATTTTCCACCCTTTATTTTGAGCATTTATCAAAATAAATATTTTATATAAATCCTCATGTCCTAAATACATAATAATAAAAATATTTTCTAAATGATTTTCAATCTTAAAAGGTGCGTTTATCGCGTTTGGTTATTTTGATTTAAATAAATTTTCAAAATAAATATTAAAGTTTATCTTTATAGACATTTATAATGACAAAAAGGAACAAAGTTAAAACAACTTTGGACAAACGGCATAAAGATAAAGTATCATACTTTGAAAGTCATGATTTAATACAACAAGATCTTGCTAAAGAGCTTGAATATAATATGAATAAATTAAAAGCTATTAAGGATATTCCTTATATTGATTATACAAATGAAACTTTACAAGAAAAAACAAATTTGTTAGATAGAAATAAAGAGATAAGAAAGAAGTTAAAAAAGTTAGATTCTAGTTTAGAAGAATTATTATATTATAATAATACAATAGATTACATTGCGCCATATTATGAACAAAATAATAAACAGAGTGATGTTAAACATATGGAAATAGTTGATTTTTTTAATAACTCTAATTTAGTTAAAAAGAAAAAATCATCGAATAATAAAGCAGAGTTACTTGAAAAGTATCTGAAAGTTATTGATAATAAACAAACAAAAGTTGGCAAATATAAAAAATTCAAACCAAAGTATTGCCCTAATGGTGAATGTAAGGCAGAGATGACTTTACATTTATCTGATGGATATTTGATTTGTACTAGTTGTGGTTTCTGTGAGGAAGTAATTCTTGATAGTGACAAACCAAATTATAAAGAGCCTGTTCCTGATGCAACAGCATATTCATATAAAAGAATTAATCATTTTAATGAATGGCTTGCTCAATTTCAAGCGAAAGAGTCAACAGATATACCAGATGAAGTATATGATAAAATATTAATAGAAATGAAAAAACAAAGATTGTTAGATAAATTTATTACACCTAAAAAAATGAGAAGTATACTAAAGAAATTAAATTATAATAAATATTATGAACATGTTCAACATATTATAAATAAAGTATCAGGTATACCACCACCAAAAATGACACGAGAAGTTGAAGAGAAATTTAGACAAATGTTTAAACAATGCCAAGAACCTTTTACATTATATTGTCCTAAGGACAGAAAAAACTTTTTGAGTTATTCTTATACATTACACAAATTTTGCGAACTATTAGAATTAGATGATTTTTTACCTTGTTTCCCTCTTTTAAAAAGTCAAGATAAATTGAAAGAACAAGATAGAATATGGAAGAAAATTTGTGGCTATTTAAATTGGGAATTTATACCATCAATATAACTTACTTATAAAATTGAAATAAGTATTTATAAGTAAGTTTTATATATATTTTATATGGAAAAGAAAGAAGATAAATTGCAAGAGTACCAAAGAACAGTTATTTACTATCCAACAGTTAAAACTAGTAATTTAGAAATTACTAAAGAAACTGATCATATAGTAAAAAAACAAAAATCATGGGAAAGAGAAAATTCAACTAAAACATATTGTGATTACATATGTGAAGCTATCCCGTTGATTTTCAAAAATTTTAAATTAAAAATATTTGACCACCTATTATTAGGTGGAGAACACACTCAAAAAATATCACCAGGTTATAATTCGCCTATCAAAAATAATTATGATGAAGAAATTACATCAGATGAAAAGGCAGAAATAGTAAAAACCTCTCCTTCATTTGGTATGTTTAGTCTTTTTAGATATCATTTATACAGAGGATATATGAATAAAGAACTTAAAAAAAATAATAAGATTTACTGTTCTCATATATTTTCATTGTTATTTGCACTACCAATATTAGTATTTTTAGGACAATGGCTTTTATATTATGCACTAATTAGTCATGAAGTAAATAGTTTTAATGGAGAGGTTTGTTCAAATAATGATACATTTGAAAATAAATTAATGATCAGCGGAATATCATTAATTTATTTTTCACGAAGTTTTTTCATGTGGGATAATATCACTAATACATTAAGTTTAAAGAAAATGAATAGAGTTAATAGCATAAGTGCAATTTTAGATACATTTCAAGAATTCTCATTTAGTTTACTTGTATATTCAGCAAATATATGGGTTGTCTTTTTTGAAAGAGACCTTCAAAATATGATATTAAATTCTCTAGCAATGGAATTTTTAATGACATTAGATAATGAATTCAAAGAATTATATTTTAAATATTTACCAGGATCTGCTGAAGATATTTATGATAATGTATTTGTGTCATATTATGAAAATAAAGATTTACTAGAAGATAGATTAGAAAAAGATAAATGTTTTAGATGTTTTAATTGCATAGTTTATACACCATATAAACTATTAGTAATTTTAATATTTATATTTCCAGCATTTTGCTTTTTTATGGTATTTGCAGGAGCAATTTGTAAATAAAACTATATTTCCCAGTTATTATTTTGATCTATAATTATATAAGTATCAGTTCCTTTATTGTATTCAGAAAACATCTTAATATCACAACCCATTGTATTTAATAAAATTTTAGATATCGGTAAACCATAACCAAATCCACAAATAGGATTTGTTTTTTCAAAATCATTATCAAAATTATCATTAAAATTTACATCTGCTGTTGTGTAACTAAAATCCCAAATTTTAGGCATTTCATCATATTTAATTCCTATTCCATTATCTGATATTTTTAAAATTTTTATGTTTTCATCTCCAGATAAATCAATTTCTATTTTAGGATTCTCTCTGTTTTGACAAGCTACAATTGAATTTTTTAGAATCTCTAATATTGGATATACTAAGAAATTTTGGTTGAATATAAAATTAGTATCAATCATATTTTTTTTAATATCTGGAAATTCCATTCTATTTATCTCAGTTATGCTTTCTGCATCATAAAGAGTATCTGATATAATATTACTTAAATTACAATGTAAATTTATATTTCCAATATAATTTGTATTTTCATTATACAATAAATAATAATTATCTAACAAAAATCTTGTTTTTGTTCGATTTATACAAAAATTCTCTAAAAACTTATTATATTTTATTAAATTTTTATTATTTTCAGATAAATTTAATTTTCCTAAACCCTTAGAAATTGTAATCAAAGTTGTTTGATGGCGATTTAATATATTTGAAATAATTTCTCTAAAGTTATCACAACTGTCATAACATTTTGGTTCATCCACAGATGTTATATCTTGTAATGACTTTATATACCAGTCTCTTAATGTAAAGATTTCATGACCTACTTTAATATCAAATGGTAAATCTTCTAATTCTTTAATTCTTTTAGAAAACCTGATTGGAACTTCATTATAAATAAATTTACTTGCATTTAATACTTTATTTTCTTTACTTAAACCATTATATTCTAGTATTGTTTTTTTGGAAACTAATGTTTCTTTAGATTTATTTAAATAATTAATTAAAAAATAAGTATTATTAAATACCCTTTTCATTAATTTACTTATTATTTTTATTTTTTTTTGGATTACTTTTTAAAACACGTCGACAAGGAGGATTACAATTGCCATCCTTATTGACATTTACAACTAGAGTTTTACATTGTTTACAAATACTCCATCCTAGCTTTATCGCTATTGTTTCAAAGTTATCTTTCGGCATATTAATTTAATTATAATTTATTATAATTAAATCTATACTAAATTATTTCAATTTTATTTTATTAAATCAGCTATTTTATCTTCTAAATCATAAATTTCATCTTCGGAACCTTTATTCTTTTTTAATTTTTTTAAAGCTCTTTGTAAATTTTTAATTTCCTTTTTCTTTGCCTTTTCACCCATCATTTGTGTTTTATCAACTTTGATTTCATTACCCCATCTATCTTTTACTATAGAATTTTGTATCAGTTTATTTGTATTATCTTCTTGATCTTGGTTAGCTATTGACTCTCCTTCTTTTCTTAATCTTCCTGATTCCATAATCCATTTTTCTTGAGAGACTGCATTTGCAAATTCTCTATTATGTGAAATTGTTACTACACCGCCTTTAAAATCTTCAATTGCTTTTGTTAATGCACCTAATCCATCTCTATCTAAATAATTTGTAGGTTCATCTAAAATAATTAAATGTGGATTTAGCCATAAAGAAGCAGCTAATACAACTTTAACTTTTTGTCCTCCAGATAAAGATCCAATCAGAGTATGACTTGCTTGTTCTGGATCTATTCCAAAACCTAATAAATGTTTTTCAATTGAATTTGATGTTAATGACTTATCCATCAAACCTGCCGCTGCTGCCATTTTTTCATCAAATCTTTGAACTTCTTTTATGCACCCCATATTCATTAAAATTACTCTTTTAACCCACATTCTATTTTCTTTTGCCATATTCTTCCAATAAACTTCATATTCTTTAGTTTTTTCTTTTTTGTTATTTCTTCTTGCAAGAATTTTATCTAATACAACTGCTTTTTTCTCTTGTTCTGGACTTCTACATAATTTAATTTCATATGTTAATTCTTCTAACTTAAGATAATACTTTTTCTTTACAAAGTTTTCTTCATCAATATCTGCCTTAAAATCTACACTTTCTTTATCGTCATTACCTGCAAATCTCCATAAAATATATTGAGTAGGTGTTTTAGTAATATGTTTTTCTAAATGTTGAAATGCATGTTGTGCAACATACGCTATTCTTGAATTAGGATTTTTCCATACATCTCCTGCAGATGGTTTTAATTCACCTATTAATAATTTTATTGCAGTTGATTTACCTGCACCATTTGGACCTACTACTGAAACTCTAGATGACGTAGAACATGATAATGTTATATCCATAACTGTTGGTTTATCCCTAATAGGATATTGAAATGTAACCTGTTTCATTTTAAGAATACATTTACTACCTTCTAGTCTTCCTGGATCTGGAAAATCAAATTTCATTACATCATTTTTTAATTCAAAATAACCCTTCTTTTCTGGATATTTTTCTACAAATCGTTTTAAAACTTCACCATCTTTACTTCTAAACATAACTAGCTTTCTATTTTGGAAATCAATAATATGTGAACACATATCATTCAAAAATGAAGAGTCATGAGATGTACAAATAATTGAACCACCTCCTTGTCTAAAATTATTTAACCAACCTTTTATCCATGCAATATTAGTTACATCTAAATGACCCGTGGGCTCATCAAGCATAAGAATATCAGCGTTCATTAATGTAGCAGCACATAATTGCATTTTCATTTTCCAACCACCTGAATATGTTGTAACTCCCATAGCTGCATCTGCCGCTCTGTCTTTACCCATATCTTTTTTGGAATTTCCAAAACCAATTTCTTCCATTACCCTCTCTACATCCTCCCTTTGAACTTTTGGCTCCATTTTATAAACTTCATTACAACAATCAACTACCCAATCAATACCACATAAATCAATATTAAAAATAGGATAACCTTTATCGTCCTCGCCCACCTCTCTTTCTTGAATTTCATGCTCTACAAATACTGTCTTTAACTCATCACGTTTAGGGAAACCTTCTACTTGTTCATTTGCAATTGCTCTCATTAATGTAGTTTTACCACAATTATTTGGCCCTAAAAGACCATAAAATCTATTTTTTTTTAAATGTATAAAAGTATTATTTAGCAAAGTTAAAGCACCATATGCTAAAGAGAATTCACCTTGATATAAATCAGCACCTTCTTCATTATCAACATAACGATCATCTTTTACTTTATAAGTAATTTTAAACTTATCGTAAACTACTTGACATACTTCATTTGAGTTTGGTACAGGTACCAAATATTTTGAAAATAACTCGCTCCAAACATTATGTTCAAAATATTGAATGTTACTCAATTCTAAGATAATTTCTGATAAATTATCTATTTTTTCACTTAAATTAACATCATTTATGTTAATTTGTGATTTTAATACAATTTGTATGTCTTCCAAACTGTATTTTGTAATTTTAAATTCATCTCCACATGCTTTATTTAAAGTATTCAAAGATCTCTCTGCAATACTTCTAGCTTCTGGATTACTGATATTTTCTGCACAATTTATAACAAGTGGTTTTAAAATTGGCATTAAATGATAGATCTCTTTTGGATCTTCAATTAATTTACACATATTGTCTATAATAACACAACTTTTACGTCTAATTTCTGTGATTTTATCTTTTAATCCCCTTTCTAGAATAGGTAAAATAACTGCTAGTGCTCTGAATTCAACATTTTGAACAAAAACACATCCAGCTAACTTTTCTACAGCTAAAGGAATATTTCTAATATCTTGTAATGCATCCAAAACAACAGGAAGGAATGGATCTAAATCTTTATTTCCATTACATTTAAGTAACTTTTCCATTACAATTACTGCTTTATCTTTTACCTGTTTTTTTAAATCATGTATTAAAATATTAACTACACTAATTAATTTTATTAAATGATAACTTATTAAAATATGATTTTTATCAATTAAATAAGAAATTACATCTAATAAAAAAAGCGTCTGTTCATGTTTACATTTGTCTCTTTTATCAAATAATATATTTAACACTTTTACAGAATTCCATTCATTTACTCCATCTAATAAATGAAGACCAACCATTTTAACTTCATTTAAATCAAATCTTCTATTCTTTTTTTGTTTTATTGCTAACAAAGAATAAGCTTTTTCAAAAGCTAATAATAAATATGTTTCATTACTAATATCTCTTACTAAGATATCAAAAGAAATACCATCAACATATGATAAATCTAACACATTTTTAATATTTATTTCTGTGCATTTTACTATACTTTCATTTTGTTCTGTTTTTAACATAATTTTTTAAGAATATATAATTATTTATTAATGGTATATCTATATGGTTTTAACAAAGTATAAGTTAAAACTACATTTAAGCTTTATATCTAATTAATCATTTTAATTCCTCCAACAGTTGAACTACCAATTGCAAATCCTGCTCCTTGTCTTGCAGCAACAGATACACTTGGAGCATACATATCAAGGATTGCAAATACACATGCAGCAGTAAATGCAATAGCAGCAACTTCTCTAATGTCAATTTTTTCAGAAGGAATATATCTTGCAGCTAAAGCAACAGCTCCACCTTCTAATAAATATTTTACAGCTCTTTTTATTATTTCAGATAAGTCTAATTCGAATTTAGGGTTTTCAGATAAATTACTATTCATATAATAATATAAATATTTTATTTTAATTTGTTTTTTATAAAAAATTTAAATATTTATATTTTATAAATGCCTGGAGGCTTAATACAAATAGTTGCTTATGGGGCACAAGATTTATTTCTAACAGGAATCCCAGAAATAACACATTTTAAATATATTTATAAAAGATATACTAATTTTGCAATGGAATTTTTAGAATTACCTTTTAATGGAACCAAAAATTTTGGAGAAACTATCACGTGCCCTGTTCCAAAAAATGGTGATTTGATTAATACAACTGTTTTAAAATTAGAAATACCTAAAGTTAAAATAGAAAAAACTACAACAAATACCGATTTAGTTAATACTACTTTAGCAGAATTTAATACTGCTGAAAATAATATTATAAATTTTAACAATTTCATAAAATATATTTATGAAAGTATTTATTTAGCAAATAGTGGAATTAATAATTCAAATGAAACATTTACAAATATTAAAACATCTATTACAACCTATTTAGATTCTAATAAAAATTTCATATTACTAAAAAATAAGGTTAGTAATGATATTAAACAAGCATTTGATATTGAAACTGATCTAACTACTATTGGAACTAAAAATGTAAATGAATTAGAAAAAAAAAACTTTTTAAAAATTTTAGTAGAAGGATATATTGAAAGAAGTAAAAATATGCTAAGTAACTTGCAATCAATTTACACCACAAAAAAAAATAATTATGATAGTTCCCTTTTAAATAATTATAAATTTTGTTGGATAAAAGATTTAGGTTGGAATATAGTAAATTACATTGAACTTCAAATAGCCGGAGTTATAATTGATAGACAATATAGCACTTGGTTATATTTATGGAACCAGTTATTTGAAAGTAGTTTAAAGCAATCTGATTATGACTATTTTTTTGATAAGAATACGAATGCATATACATATAATAACTCGGAAACTGATAGTTTATTTATTTATTTACCACTTAAATTTTTCTTTAATAGACATATTGGCTTATCATTACCATTAATTTCTATTCGTAATCAAGAAATCATTTTTAAATTAAAATTAGAGAGTTTATCTAATCTAATTTATACCGATTATACAGGAAATGATATTAATAACTTAATTAAAATAAGTAATATTACTTTTTTAGTAAATTATATTTATTTAGATCAAGATGAAAGAACAAAATTTGCACAAGCTTCACATGAATATTTAATTGAACAAGTAAATAAATTTAGTTTTAATAAACTAAAAGCAAGTAATTTAAATGTAGATTTAAATTTAAATCATCCTACAAAATATTATATGTGGACTGCTCAAAAAAAAACTGATGTTGATAATTATAAATTTTTTAATGAGTATACTGGTAATTTGACTTATACTGTCACAGATAATTACCCTAGTATTAATAATAATAAAAATAATACAATTAAAGAAGCACAATTAGAACTAAATGGAGTAGATAGAACATCTAATTTTGAAGGGTCTTATTATAACTACTTGACAAGTTATGAAGCAGATATTAACACTCCTGCAGATGGTATTAATTTTTATTCATTTGCATTAAATCCATTAGATATTCAACCTTCTGGAAGTTGTAATTTTTCAAGGCTAAATAGAAAAAATTTAAAATTATCGTTTACAAATGAATTTTTATCTCGATTTAATGCATCTGATTACATACTTATAAATTTTATTAGTGTTAACTACAATATATTAAAATTTAATAAAGGCCTTTGTAATTTAGTTTTTGCATATTAATCTTCATTTTTTACAAAAATATCACTTATTTCAATATCTTCATCTGAAGCACTTTCTGAACTACCATAGGACTCACTAGATGAATTTGATTGTCCATTTGATTCATTATCATCAACAATAAATGGAGCAATGTCTGCTAATGATACAAATGGTGTATCAGCAAGATCTTCTTCACTACTTGACTTTTCATATTCTATTTCTTCATATGAATTTTCAAAATTAAAAATACTAATTTTATCTTTATCTTCAAATTTATTCATTTCTATTTCCAAGTTATCTTCTGAAAAAATGAAACTTGATGAAGAATCATATAAGGAATCAATGTAATTTAATGGATCTATTTTTATTAATTCATCTATTTCACTTTTAATTGATAGCACCGTATCAAATAACTTAAAATAATTTTTGAATAAACTAAATGTTTTTATATAAAACATTCTATAATAATTTACCCTTTTATTGTATTCCATATGTAAAAAGTCTTGTAGTGTAATAGTTTCAATACCCAACTTCTCCAAGAATGGCAATGTAAATAGTTCTTTTAATGAAATTAATCTTTTTATAATTTCTTCAGTATTCGCATCTTGAGTTACTATATTTTTACAATCTGTAATTCTTTTAAAAAAAATGTTATTATATGAAGTTTCAAAAAAAGCATTATAATATACAATAACTTTATTTTCAATTAATAATTTGATATCGTCTAGATCTTTAGGTGTTAGAATTTGGTTTTTTACATATTCATTAAAATCATTAAATTTTTTTTTAAAAAGATTTATTAACTGAAAATTTAATGAAATAAATATAATTTTTAATTGCTTCAATTTGTCATATGTTGAAATAAATTTATTTAAAATATTTAAATTAAACCCTTTAGTATCTTCTATTTTTTTATAAAAAAATTGCAAGTCTTCAGATTGAATATTACCATCAAAATAAATAACTTTATTTAATATTATTTTTATTATGAACTCAATTTTTTTAGTATTTAAATTATTAAATTGTTCTAAAACTAACTTTATAAAATTATAAAAGTTATCTTTATCACTTAAACTATTTAAAATGTCCATATAATCATTTTTATCTAAATATTTAGTAATATTAATTATTTCCATTAAATAAGTTATGAAAATAAAATTTTAATTTATATTCATAACTTAAAAATAAAATGTTTATTGTATTTAAATAATGACAGGTGGTTTATTACAATTAATTTCAGCAGGAACTCAAGATATTTTATTAACCAGAAATCCTGAATTTACCTTCTTTAAACTAGTTTATCATCGTTATACTAATTTTTCTAAATTTTATAATACTATTATATTTGAAAATAAAGTATCATTTGATACAATTAATAAAGTTAATATACCAAAAAATGGAGATTTGTTAGATAACATGTATGTTATGATAGATTTACCTCAACTTAAAGTTACTTATGAAAGAGATTTATATGAAGAAGTAAATAATCAAATTGGAAATATCAAAATAATTACAAATAATGAAAAAAATAATCTTGTTAACATATTCAATAATATTACTAACCATATTAATAAAAAACAATATTATCAACCATTTATAAACTTTACAGATAAAAATACGTCAACTGCTGCAAATGCAATGTCTGCTGGTATTATTAATATTAATAATTTAATTACAAAAAATTTAGCAACCAATACAAATGTTAATACTTATTATCAATTATCTGAAAATCTATTAAATAAATATTTACCAACTTCACAAATATTTACAAATTTTGATTATAGTGCAACAATTGAACTATCAAAAACTGATAATATAAATGAAATAGACTTTAGTATAACTGACTCAGATTATTACATTGATATTTTATTAAATTTATTTTATAATAATAACATTTCACCTCTATTAAATTATTTGAATTATAAAAAACAGAATTATCTAATGAATACACCAAATAGATATATTGAAAAGTTATTCAAAGAGGTATTAACTTATTTCACATCTAATAATTATAATTTACTTTCTTATTATTTAATATCATCTAACTCATCTTTAAAAAAAGAAATAAAAGTAAATAGTGAACTAGATACTTTAAATATATTACAATCTAATTTAATTGAAATAAATTATGATAATACTAATATTTATACATCTAACAAAGCATCATCGTATGACATAATATTTATTTGCAATTTAGAAACATTCAATTTAAAAAATATTGTTTCAGTTTTAGAAAAACAAAAACTTACATCAATATACAATGAAGATGTTTTATATAAACTAAAAGAGAATGACTTGACAAACTTTCCAAATGGTAATTTCTGTTTATCAAATTATTTAAATATAACAGGATGGCCAGGTAATAAAAATATTTATACTAAAACATCAATAAATTTAAAAGCAAATAGTAATAATGTTTATCAAATTGTATTAAATAATGTAACAAATTTAGAAAATGAGCAGATTATTTTTGGATTTAATAATAATACATCAACTATAAATGCTAATTCAGATTTCATATTTTATATACAAAATATTACTTCAAATACTAATACAATAGAAGGTATTATATTTGACAATAAGCTAAATGCTTATAATATTAATAAGATCACTAATCATACAAATGACTACAATACTTATGAAAAAACATATTTATTTAATGGATTTATATCTATTACTCCTGTAAGTTATGAAATATTTTTCTCAGATATATTGAATAATTTACAATTCATAAATGCATCAACTAATAATACAATTAATTCATTAGCACAAACTGACTTTTATAATAATGTTGTGAAATATAGTAAATCTTGCTTATCTATTCAAAGACAAATTCTTATAAATTTAGTTAATGTTCTATTTACAGATGCAATTACTATTAATATTACATTTAATGTAAATCAAAGTACAAAAGCAGTAGATGATTATTATGAAACTACTTTATATTCTACATATGATAACTTCATCAAAAAATTTTTATATAAGGATTCTACAAATGTATTAACTTATGATACAAATTCTGAAAATACACCTGAATTTATTTATAATAAATTTTTGAATAAAGTATTAAATTACTTTATAAATGCAGAAAACAATATCAAATCAGAATATACATCTTATGGTAATATATTCTTTAATGGGTTAATTAATGCTTCTAACTTATTAACATTAAATAATATTATAAAATATTACACAGATACTAGTCCTTATATAACAGTTGTATTAAATGGAACAAGTTATAATGATGGGGCTACAATAACTATTGGTAATATATTATATTTATATAATTCTAATACAATTGCAAGTTCTAATTTAATAGGAATATTTAAAATTTCTGAAATAGATGTAAAAAATGTTGCTAAACCACGTATTAAACTTATTTATAATGATTATGATAAGAATACAACAGGTTTAGACTTTTCTGTTGCAAAAATTGATAGTATTACTGATAATGCATATTTATTTCACGATAATACTGCTGCAAAATATATTCAAATTGATGGTAATATATTAGATGAAACAAATTATTTAATTAAAATAATTAATGACACTAATAAATATGTAAATTATTCAACAACTCCTATTGGAGCCGACACAACAAATAACATAGAAACTGATAAATATTTTTGGTTATATTCTTCAACTAGTTCAAACTTTTATTCTTCTTCTTCAAATTATTTAGGTAAGGTAAAATTATCTATAATTAATCCAAATACAAATGATAGCAGTTCTACCAGAGAATATATATTTTATATTGATAGTTCAGAAGATCCAAATATTAATTTTGATACAACTTTATTTACTTATTTTGGGTTTTGTCAAAACGGTGATAATACATCTGCAGATTTTACAAAAGGTTTTAGAATAAATACTATATCAGTTTCAGACAGATACTTTTCAACTAATTCCATAAATAATATTACAACAACTGACGAAACTTATAGAGGATATAAGTTTACTAATATATTGTATCTTTACTATTTATCATTTTTATATGATCAGTTAAAAAATACAACAACAGCTTATAATAAGTTGTTATTGGGTAGATTATTTTTAATTGGAAGTAAAATATATCAATTAATTAAATTAAATTCTAACTTTACATCTGCACCAGAACAACTAATAAATACTGTTAACTTATCATATTATTCTGACTTTAGTAAAATTTTTAATAGTAACACAATTTTAAATGAATTTTTATTAAAAGAAACTGCAAATATATCAACACATTATTCATTGTTAAGAACATATATGAACCAAAAATCATTTACAAGAATAGTAAATAACGATAATGTAACTACATCATATTCATTTGATGGAACAGATTTAACTAAAACTGAATCTAATTCTACTACAGTAACTACTGTAACTGATGCTAATTTATTAGGAGATGTAAAGACATATTTTAGCTATAAATTAGATGAACTTTCAGATAGTTCATATAGTGAAATTGTTGCTGCACAAACAATAGATTCTAATTTATATTATATATCATCTAATGATTCTCTTTGTGAGATTTATATAAATATAACTAATAATATTTATTATGATGATTTAATTGACAAAAAATCTAGATCAATTGGAACATTATTTTATGAATATATAAATGACACTAATACTATTAAAGATACAAATATTAGAAATATAATTGAAAATGAAATATTAGTATATGACTCAATTCATGTTTTGACTAATAAAGATGATTATATCGATAGAATTAATATTAGATATAATAAAACGGGGGTTTCTACTTCGTATGAAGTTTTATTTAATGACTATTTAAGTAATGAAACTGTTATAAATAAAGTTGCAAATATTGACTTTTATGAAAATTTATCTCAATCTGATACTAATATAAAAAGTAGTATTTATACTCAAGTTGGAATTGCAGAAGGAGTTAATAATGGTTTAACAACTTCAGTAAATAAAATATTTGTTCAAGATGAAACTGATAAATCAGTTTATTCCTTTATAGAATCTTTAATACAAAACAATAACGAAGTATACGACTTTATGCATAAATTCACATTCACCATCTCTCTATTCCAAATATATAATAAAATATCATCATATTTAAGATCTTGGTTAATTAATCAAATTATAAACACAAATAATATAACATTAGATAAAATAAATACATTATTAAAAAATAGTTCATTGGAGGAGTATGTTGAATTGTCATATAAGAACGTTGCAGGAAATGCCAAGACAATATTTGTTCCTACATCTTATTCCACAATATTCACTGAAAAAATTAATTATATTTTATCATTAAGTGCTGGAGATAGAACAATTGAAGCAAATATAGGAGTAAAGGAAGAAAGTGGTTTATATGATAAAATTAAAGAATATTATTTTACAACTGGATCAACATATAAATCAATTAAATTGTTAGAAACTGCATTAAATGGGACAGGTGGTTTCTTTGATGGTTCTGGTTATAAAATAATTAGAGGTTGTGTTGTAACAGATACTGAATATACAAGTTTAAACTATAATATTCTACAAGTTTTAGTAAAAGAGGTTAATGATTATGGTGGTATTAAAAGTATAATTGTACCGTTTGATATAGATAGTATATTTTGTTCGACAACTGATGCTACTTCACAAACAACATTATCATTAGAAAAGTCAAATTTAAGAATACAGAGTAATAATCGTCCAGAGCCTGCAGTTAATACTTTAACTGTAACTAATAAAACATATGATTACAAAATTAATATTAGAGCAGGCTTAAATGAAAAATTTTTAACAGATATGAAAGATGGGGATATTGGAATATCTATAAATGGTGTTATACTAAGGAATGTATATTCATTATCTAGTCCTGCAAATACTACAACAGCTCCTAATAGTGTGTATAATATAACATTAGATTATGATAGTTATTTTGATTATAGTAATAATTCTATAACAACTAATCAGATAAATATAGGTGACACTTTAAAATTATATTCTAATGGTATAATTGAAAATTCATCATATATTGGTGAAGTAAGTATTACTAGTGTAACAAATAATGTTATAACTTTTAATTTACAATATAATGAAAATGTAAAAGAAAATATTTATGGTTTCTTAAAAGATGAAGTAACGACAAATGCATTATCAAACTATGGAGTTAAATTTACTAAAATATCAGTAGAATCTTTTAGATTAAATTTGTTATCATATTTTACTGAGTTTACAAATAAGGAAACTAATTATCATGCAGCAATAGATTCTTCTAATTCATTTAATTATTATTCAGGTAAATTTATGAATTCTTTATCAGGAATTACAAATACTTATTTAGATGCATCAAATTTTAGTGGTGATAAATTAAGACATACTGATGGTCATTCTAAAATATTAGGAATTGCATATGATGGTTATCCAATTTATGGTCCTTATGGATATAAAAAACCATTAGAAGTTAGTGTTGTAAAATTAGTTCAGTCATCATATAAAATTAAATCTGAATTTACAACAAATAGAAATGCAATAATAACAGTTGCAGGAGGTGCAGTTACTGCATTTGATAGTGGGACAATAGTAGAAGATTATGAATTTATAGAAGGATTCGGTGATTTAGATGAGTGTAATGGTAGATATTGTTTTACACCTGAATTTCCTAAAGGAACATATGCTTATTTCTTAACATTTGATAATGTTACAGATATGAATCCAGTTTATCCTTATATCATAGGAAATAAGTTTTATTCTGAAAGCGCGATTGCATCTACTTCTCAAGATACTAATGTAAATATAACACTTAATAATAATTTAAGTAGTTATTCAGTAAATGATGTAGTTAATTTAATAGGAGGTAATGGAAAATATGGAAAAGGTATTATTAAATCTTCAAATAATAACTTAAAATATGTAGAGGTAAGTGATATTGGGATAAAATATTCAGAGAATGTTAATATTCATGTGTTTAAGGATATACCTTCTACGCTTGAATATATAGATGAACAAAAATTATTTTTAAGAAGAAAATCTAGATTGTATGATGGTTATTATTTTGACTTGGGAAATGATGAAGTTTCAATAAGTAAACCTGTTGATATTACTAACCAAACAAAATTTACAGCATCTTTAGAAAAAATAAGTAATATAATGATAGATCTTAAAAATTTATTGGTTAGTAATACAACACCTTCATTAAATGTAACATCTGTTTATGATACCACAAAATATGAAGATATATTAGATATGTTAGGTGTAGAAAATTTAATTACTAATTTAGCATCTCTATCGCCAGAATTTTTTGGTGATAATTTAAAGACGATATTATACAATAATATAAATTTAAGTAGTTACAAATTTACAGATGTGATAGACAATTATTTATCTTCATTATTTAGTAATTATAAGAGTGAATATAAAATGTATTATACAGAATATATATATATTGAAAGAGATCAAACTATGGAATCATTAAATTTAGAAAATTATATTACTAATACGATTAATACTTCATTTAACGAAGAAATAAATACATTGTTAAGTAGCGAAATAGATTCATTAAATACTAATTATAATTCTTATACTCAATATAAGAGTGATATATCTTCAGTTTTAACAAGAGAGACAATCCCTAAATTTAGTTGGGTAAATAATGTAGGTAATTTTTTATTTAATAGCATTGATTTGTACTTTAATGATTTGTTAGTAGATAAGATTTATAGTGATTGGAATAATATATGGTATGAATTAAATTGTGATTATGATAAGAAAGAATTAATGGAAAAAATGATAGGAGCAACTAAAGATTTAATAACTTTGGATTCTAATACAAAAAATTCTAAAAGATTAATTGTTCCTTTAAATTTTTGGTTTTGTAGATATAAGGGGTTAAATATTCCTTTAATTGCAATGCCTTATGTTAATATATTTTTAAAATTTAATATTGAAAGTTTAGATAATTTAGTTAGAAAAGATATTGGGACAAAGGTAGATATTGGTTCAGATCTAAGTATGGAAATTATATCTAATTACATTTATTTGGATGAGTCAGAACGTAAGTTATTTGCAGAGGCAAGGCATGAATATTTGATTGAACAAATACAGTTTAATGGTATTCAAAATATTGATTCATTAAATCCTAGATTTAATATTTATTTTAGAAATAATATTAAGGATATCTATTGGGTTTTATTAAATAATGATAATTTATATACTAAAGATAAAGGTAATTATTCATTAAATAATGATGTAAATAGTGGCAATCCAATTATCTCAACTAAAATATTATTAAATAATGTTAAATTAGTTGATTTAGATGGAACTTATACTAATTATGTAATACCATATGAAAGATATAGTTCAACTCCATCAGATGGAGTTAATATTTATAGTTTTAATTTAAATAATTTCTTATATCAGCCATCAGGTAGTTTAAATTTTAGTATGTTAGATAGAGTAGAAATGCAGATGCAATTGGATAGCAATTTAACTACTAACTCTAATACGAAGGTCTTGGTATTTGCTAATAGTTATAACATACTTAGAATAATGAGTGGTTTAGCGGGTTTAGCATTTATAGAATAATAAAATAAGTTAAATATATTTTATTATTTTAGTATTATATATAAATGTCTGGTGGATTAATACAATTAGTATCTGTTGGTTTCGAAGACTTATATTTAACGGCAGAACCAGAAATAACTTTTTTTAAAATGGTTTATAAACGCCATACTAACTTTTCTCAAGAACCAGTAACTCAGTTATTTAGTACTACTCCAAATTTTGGAGAGAGAGTATCTTGTTCCATAGCTAAAACAGCTGATCTTATATCAGATATATATTTATATGTTCAATTACCTGAAATACCTAAATTATTTACAGATACATTTAATAAATTTAAGTGGTGTAAGAAAATTGGTTATGCACTAATTAATTATATAGAATTAGAGATTAATGGCCAAATGATTGATAAATTATATGGTGATTGGTTAAATATATGGTATTCTTTATCTTCTGGTTTAGATAAAGATTCACAAGATATATTAATTGGTAATGTGCCAACATTATATGAAAGCACAAATGGTAAGGAAACATATAATTTATATATACCAATAAATTTCTTTTTTAATAAAAATAAAGGATTGGCATTACCAGTAATTGCATTACATTTAAGTGATCTAAAAGTTCATGTTCAATTTAATCAATTAGAAGATGTTTTAGTTCAAACTCCAACACATTATATTACAGTAGAAGAATATATTTGTTTATTCAAAGAGGGTGATATTTTGACACAAAATATCAGTGGGCAAGATGTAATTGTGGTATTTAATTATTTTGATTATGAAAATAGAAGGTTATATTATACTAAATATGACAAGTCAATACAATATTATACAAATTCTAGTTTAGAGAATAAGAGTAAATATAAATTGTATGACAAAAATTTTAATTATGTAATTCCTGCATCAAATGAGTTAGTACATACATTTTCTTATCCAAATATTTCGATAAATGATTCTAGTTTAATAGTAAATTTTATATATTTGGATAATTTAGAAAGAAAACGTTTTGCTTCGTCAAATCATGAGTATTTAATATCAACTCTAGAATATTCAGGAGAGAGAACAATTTATAATACTCATACAAAAGTTAAGTTAGGTTTTGTAAATCCAAGTAAAGAATTATTTTGGGTAGCTCAATTAGATAAGATTAAGAATGGTTTTATAAAAGAAAAATTCAATTATACATCTAAGATAAATTATAATGGTGATAATTTAATTATAAAGTCGCAAATTTTCCAAAATGGTCAAATTAGGTCATTTGAGCATGATAAATATTTTTATAATTATTTGAATACATATTTATTTCATAAAAACAAGATAGAGGAAGGAATAAATTTATATTCTTATTCTTTAGATCCAGAAAGTTATCAGCCAAAGGGTAGTTGTAATTTTTGTAGAATAGATGATTTAGTATTAGAATTAACATTATCATCTTTGGTATCATATGAAAATCCAATATTATTGAGGGTATATAATTATAACTATAATGTATTAAGAATAACAAATGGTTTAGCAGGTTTAACATTCATTAATTAAAAGTTTTTTAAAAGAGTCGTCAGTAATTTCTACATTATCACCACATGCGTTGCATGATTTTTCTATTTTTTTCTTTTTTTTGGAAAATTTAATTTCAGGGTTATTACATTTTTGACAAATTAAATCTTTAACTAAAATTTCTAAAGTTTCATCTAATTGACTATTAGAAAGTGTTTTGTTATATAAGATATCATTTTTAGATTGACATCCAAAGTGTTTTTGGTAATATTTCATAACAGTTTTTGGATTTAGATATATTGCTTTTGATATTTTTTCTAAATTATCAATTTTGACACCTAATCTTTGTGGACTTGTTTTAATTTTTTCCCTTTGATATCTATAAAAAGGGTCTTGAACATCTTGTGGAATATTTATCATTATTATATAAAATTTTTTTAATTATTTATTATTTCGTAAAATGATAAATAATTCAATTTTTTAAAATTCAAATAATGCTTTATTAAATTTATAGGAATTATTTAATAGGTATGATAATTGAGTTATATTATTTTCTGACGGGTTATTTAACATTGTTATTATTAAACCAATATTATTTAAATAATTATAATCAATTACATTATTATTTTCTGTAAATATACTTTTTAAATTATTTTTATTTTTTTGTAAGTTTATAATTACTTGATCTAATTCTACATCATCTGAATTTAATAATTCTAATATTTTTTTATAAGTTATTTTAACAAATTTATCTTTGTCATTTGTATTCAAGTTATTAAAATATTTGTTACCAAAATCAATAAAATCTTTGTAATTTGGATTTAAATAAGTTATTCGTCTATTTATAATATTTATACAAGTATTTAAATATTCTTTTAAATGAGGTTGGTTATTTAATTTTTTACTTACTGTTTGATGTTTGCTCCAACTATCAAAATTTTCATAAAATCTTACATAAGTTGGAATATTTTTATTTTCTTTTGATTTTATACTTAGATCACTTTTAACAGCAAATGAATCTGGAATTGAAATAATTTTTGGATTTTCTTTTAAGATTTTAACTTTTATTTTAAATTGTAATTTTTCTAACATTTTCATTATATATTTTATATTTACTCGATTTAATTTTTTAAAATATGTTATTCTTTCCCATATAATAAAATGTTCGTCATTTTCAAATAACTCTTTACAATATGGACCATACTCATTTTCTGACATTGCATTAACAAATAAAATATCACATGATTCTGTGTCTATATTTAAAAATAAGTTTAAACAATGCTCCAGAGTATAATCAATCTGATTTAGACGTATTGCTGTATCAAAATATATATTACTTTTTATATTATTATTATATTTTTGAAGTTTAAAATATAGTTCATATTTTTTATTTAAGTTTGAGTTAATATTTAAAGCACGCTCTATAGACCTTTTAAAGTTTGAATCAAATGAATTATGTATAAACGTACTATCTAATGAAAAATCAATATCGATATTAAAATTATTCCATGCTTTTTTTTCATCAGCTGCAGTTGGTTTTTCAATTAATTTAATAGAAGTTTCATTTTCATTATCATAAAATTGATCAAATTCTAAAAGAATAATTTCTATATAATTAGCAATTTGCATAACTAAATCTGTTATTTTTTGTTGTTGTTCGCGTAATTGCAGGTCTGTTGGTATTTCTTTTTGATCTGCCTTAATAAAATCTTTTATTTCTTCTTTATTTAATTTAATTTCTTCTATAATTTGTTTAACAACAATGAAACTATTTTCATAATTTATAAATACATTAAAAACTTTATAAGAATCAAAATTAATAAATCTTGAAAAGAAATCAAATAACCATTTTTGTAAAAACGGATTATTTGGGTCATTTTCTGATGTTTCAAATAGTTTTAATATAAATGATCGATGCTCTTCTAAAAGTTTATAATATTTATATTTTAAAATTTTTTTATTACCATCTTTTTTATATAATTTTTTTCTATTTGTTTTATATAGTTCTATAAATTCTAATCCTCTAATATCATATGGATTATTTGTAAAAAGGCCTATGTATGGATAGTTTTTAACACTCATTTATATTACTTAAGATTAAAATTATTTAATAATTTTAATTTTAAATTTAATTAATTTATTCTTGGAATGATCCAAAGTTAGATTGTGCTGATTCGGCATCATTTACTGCAGTGTTTAATACTGATTGAATATCAACAATGTTGATTGCTCTCTTTCTTAATTTATGCATATTCTTTTCGAAGTGTTGAACAGCTTTTGCCATGGCAGAGTTGGTAATTAATCCAGCGGATCTATCACCATTGGTAGATAAGTAGTATTGTTCTAATTCTGTGACAAGTTTAACTGCTTCACCTTCATGTCTTTCTAAACTTACAAAGATATCATCAATTTGTTTTTTAGTTGTTGCACCTAAAGTTTTGTTGTTTCTCTTTAATCTACTGACTAAACTTTTGTAGATGTTTTTTAATTGAGCAGAGAATTTAGGTAAGTTTTCGACTCTGTTGTTGCTTCTAGATGGGAATAAGTAAGCTGGGGCGGCACCACCTCTGAATGTTACGAATCCTGATGGGAATGCACCGGTTAAACCGTGAACTCTGAATCTGACGGTATCGTAAGCATCATTGATTCTGTATCTTAAGTCATCAAAGGAGTTATCGATTCTTTTATTCCATGTTGCTGGTTTGACACCATATAAATCAGGTTTAGCATCTTTAGTAAGATCACCTTTGTTTAAGATTGCAGGGTTAGCATTCATGAAAGCAACTAAATTTTTGACAAATTCAGCATTGTTAAATTGGTTACCGATAAATTTTAAATTTCTTTTTTGTTCGGTTTTTAAACTAGAAACCCAGCTGTTGTATGATTGGCATCTGATTCCTTTGTTTGTTGGTTCACCTTTGAATCCTAATGATTTAAGAATA
>Ga0315315_10001041_pt1 | contig 25100 bp, 22 predicted proteins | sample M140m3416metaG_FD_203699 | JGI IMG/M metagenome (GOLD analysis project Ga0315315, IMG submission 203699) | Ammonia-oxidizing marine archaeal communities from Monterey Bay, California, United States - M1 40m 3416 | ecosystem: Environmental > Aquatic > Marine > Intertidal zone | place: USA...
AAAGGGCTATGGAACCCTTGGTCTTGCCTATAATACAGTTCGCACCTACAGATCGTTAAACCGAATCATTAAGACATATGAAAAGGATAGTAATACTTATTTGTATTTAGATTCATTTGATAAAAACGCCTCTGAAGATTTAACACGCTATTTAAAGCTTGAAAAACAATATAGTGATAACTATACAGGCCAGCTTCTTAAAAATCTAAAGGTAGTGCTTAGGGATGCTGAAAAGAGTGGATTTAAGATCCATCCCTACTCTCACTATATTGAAGTGTTTAAGCAAAAATCATCTGATCGAATAATAATCACCTTAACACCAGATGAGATAAAACCAATAAAAGAACTTAAGGGGCTTCCAAGTAAAATTAGAGATTCTCATAAGTGGTTTATTGTTGGTCTATTTATTGGCCAGAGAGTATCAGATTTACTTAATTTAACGCCAATGAATATAAGAAGAGCCTCTGGTGGGGTTTATGTGGATATCATTCAAAAGAAAACTAAAAAGGCAGTAACTGTTGGTGTTTCAGATCCAATGGTGATTAGAATCTTAACTGTGGATTTTCCAAAAATGGTAACCCAAGGCTGTTTTAACAGGGATATAAAAAGGATTTGTAGGATAGCTGGAATTGATCAGCCTATAAATGGCTATAAGAATAACCCTAAAAGAAATAGAAAGGAGATGATTTTAGCTCCAAAGTATGAGCACATAACCTCACATGTTATGAGAAGATCTTTTGCTAGCAACTATTTTGGAAAAATTGAGACTCCCCTACTTATGGGGATTACAGGACATACAAAGGAGACAAACTTTTTAACCTATATCGGAACTTGTCAAAATAAAGATGCTCTGGCAGATATTTTTATGCAAAAGACAGCTGCTATCTGGTAGGATCAGGGTCACGATCCATAATGCTCTGGTCCTGAATCTCTTTTAATCTTTGGAGTGTAAACTCATCTCTTACCGCTTTTGTTTTGGGGAATATATAGCCAGATAAAGTAACAAAGAGTTTCACCCTTTCTGTTTTAGTAAGTTTATCTTGATTAGCTAGAAGATCATCAAGTACTTTTTCATACAAAAGCTCCATTTTCTGTTTAATGTTTGGCTCTTGTTTTTTGGCTGGACCACGTTTTGATTTTTTTCCAGCTTTACTACCTGAATTGGAATCGAATGGCATAAAAAAATTTACTTAATAAAATTAAGCATTTTTTTAGCTATTGAATTTCTATCAAAATCTTTAAGCATTTTACTGCAATTAGCTTTAACTTTTTTAGTGTCTAGTGCAGGTATAGTTTGAAGGGCATTTAAGAATGATTCTTTATTTTCAGGCTCATAACAGACGCCCACCTCGTATTTATCAATTAGGCTTTTAGCTTCTCCTTCTACTCCTAATAAAATTGGCTTATTTAATGCAATGCTCTCAAATATTTTTGATGGAATGACTTTTTTAAACTCATCAGATTTTTTCAAATTAACTATTGAGTAGTCACATATAGAAAGGTAAGTTGGAACAAGCGATCTATCAACTCCATCAATAATAGAAACATTTTCAAGACCAAGTTTGTCTTTAAGCTTTAGAAGTTCATGCTTTTTAGCGCCATCTCCCATAATCAAAAAATGATATTTCCCTTCTTTAATATCATCGGCGCACTCTAAAATAAAATCAAGTTTGTGAGCTAATCCTATAGTGCCAATATATCCAATAACCGTTTTATTTTTAAGCTCTGCCTTTAATGTCACAGGCAAATTACCATTTGAGACAAAATTATCTTTTACAATTCCATTTTTAAAAACTCCAATTTTATAACCATCAATTCGAGAGCTTTCTAAATAATCCTTAAAGCTATCAGTAACGACTACAATTTTTGATGCATGGCGATATAGGTTTAACTCAATTTTTTTTAAAAATCTAAATGTTTTTGAGTTGTCTTTCATATGACCAACAGCAACGATCGAATTTGGCCATAAATCTCTAACCTCCATTACCCATGGGGTTCTTTTAAAGAAACTTAACCAACTACCACCTAAGGCTGTGAAAAATTGAGGAGAAGTCGCAATTATTCTATCGGTAGAAATAAACAACCCAACTATAAAAGAACTTATTGCAAAACTCAAATGATCTATAGTTCTTCTAAAGAATTTTCTATTTGGCGCAACAAAGGTCCAAACTCTAATTACTTTAATACCATCAACTGTTTTTTTAGAAATTAGCTTATTTCTGTACCCTTTAAAAACCTTGCCTTTAGGAAAGTTTGGGAAACAAGTAATTACTGTCACCTCATGACCTAGCTTAACCCACTCTTTACAATGTTCGTAAGTTCTTGTTGCTGGAGCGTTTACCTCAGGCGGAAAGTTATCGGTAAGAAATAAAATCCTCATAAATTAATTTGAGTATTTAAATCCTTATCAAAATTGACCTCGATCTTATGGGCTTTTATGGTTTTATTAAAACCTTGACTCAAATTATAAGTAAGCAACTTAATATTAGAGTGTCCTTTAAAAATTATCTCAATGTTTTTATCTAAAAGTTGAACTCTATCTGATAAAACATTAGGTTTTAGAACATCTGAATGAAAATGGAAAAATGCTCTAGCTCTATTTTTTGAAGACTTAGAGAGCTCATCATTTATAACTATTCTTTTCTCAGACCAATCAAATGACCTTTTATGAGAAATTCCTAATCGAGAATAACCATTGTGCTTTGCAGAAATATGATTTGTCTTTTCGTTTAAATCAGTGATTTTAGCTCTTCTAGCAACACGAAATCCTCCCCAAATTTCTGACTGTTCATAATCTCCAATCATAATTGTATTATGAGAAGACGTGGACCTTTCAAGGTGTCTAACCTCATTTTTCTCATATGTTGTAATGCCAGTGTCAACTATAACTGGAATCTGATTAACATGAAGCTCAAAATTAAATGTATCACTATGAGCATGACCAGGTTGATAGTCGGGGCCAATATTTCCAACATCAACTATCATTTCAAAGTTAGAAAAGTCTATTTTTCTATATCCAGAATCTGATAAATCAATTTTTGAAGTTTTTATTCCTAGCCTATTGGCATATTCCAATAAAGATTCGGCCGTGGGCGCTATTTCGTAAGTTGCATCATTTACCATAGGGATATAACCTGATTTAAACTTAATTCTCTCAAGCCAAGAGCACATAGACTCAGCTTTGGAAGTTAAAAAAAGTAAAAAATCTTTATCTGTCCAACGGCAATTAGTCTTAATAAGGTTAATAATATCAAGTAGCCTATGTAGTATAATTTTATGATACATGGGTGATAACTCAAAATGAGCTCCGTCATTTAAAATCTGCTCCTCAAGTTGAGAAACAATTAAAGACTTTGATTTTTTATAAAGCTTAACCTTATCAAAATAATAAGCTGCAAATAAAAGAGAAAATGCATTTTCTAGAATATGATTCCCAAGTAAGTGGTATTCAATGTTTTTAGATAAATAATTACAATCTTTATAAAGGAAGTTGTTGATACGAGGATCCTGAATATTGTGTTTACTAATAAACTTTATCCAGTTAATTACGCGCAGTGATATTGGATATGGCTCTACACCATCAATATGATTTGGACTAAAATCAATATAACTATTGATTAAACCTAGGCCTTCATTTTTTGACAGTTTGTCTTGATTTAAAAAGTCAAAGTAATTTAAATTATAAGTCCAAAGCTTACCATAATCTTTGCAGTTCCAATCTATTAGATTTTCAGAGAAAGATTTTTTTAAATTTAAAAATGTGAAGGTGTAATTTTTCTGCTCAAATACTTGAGAGTTTGTTAAACTCCCAGAAAATGAGAATGAATTACTAGATTTTGAAAATGAAGCAGGGTTAAAAGAAGAATGGCGTTTAGTAAACCGATAATAAACCCTATAAAAAACCTGGATTGGTTTTAGATACTTAAGTGTATGAAAATAGAGTACTAACTTATTGAAATCCAAGATCCTTGTTTTAAGGAATCAATTGCTGCAAATGATGCTTTTGTGGTATTGACAATTTCATCAAAAGGAATAATTGGTGCGCCCCCCATCTTTTGTTGTTCAATTAAAGATTTAAATTGGTTTAGATGGCCTTTATCTTGTTTAATAGATTTATTTGAAAAGTTTTTAAATCCATATCCTTTTAATTTTCTCCAATTATCCATTACCATTGTTCGTTCATGAGAGTATAATTCAATTCTTTCTTTAGAATATGATTTACTACCATTTGAAAAATAATTTATAACAGCATTACTGCCATTTTCAAATTTCAGTAAAATACTTGCATTGTCTGTATTTTCTTGAGGGTTTACACCCATTGAATTCATACAAACTGATTTTACTTTGGAGCCTGTTAAGTAGACACATAAATCAATAAAATGGCATGCCTCACCAATTATTCTACCACCTCCAACTTCCATATCATGAACCCACAAATCTTTAGGTAAAAACCCAGCATTCATATTTGCAACAAGATTAATTGGGTTAGTATCTTCCCCTAAGGCTTTTTTCATTTGAATAGCCAGTGGAGAAAATCTTCTGTTAAAGCCAACAGAAACATTCACATTACTAGAATCATAAAGGTCAATAATTTTATTAAGCTCATCATAATTAAGGGCTAAGGGCTTTTCTACAAAAACACTTTTTCCTGATTCAATAACATCAGTAACCATTTTAGCATGCATGTTATGTTTAGTAGTAATAAAAACTAAATCAACATTTTTATCTTGAAGAATTTCGTTGTAGTCAGACGTGGAATTAGAAATACTATATTTTTTTGCAAGTATTGTAGAAGATAGGCCGCTCGAACTAGCGATGTATTTTAGGTTTGCTTTTAGCTTTTTCAAGCTAGGAAGAATAGTAGAGCTAGTAAAATTCCCTGCCCCTACTATACCTATTATGCCGTTTTGGCCCTTAAAATCTTTTTTTACTAATTCAATAGTTTTTTGATCTTTTTTAGTTGGTGAATATTCTAAAATCGATGCAATGGATTTTGAATTAGACATATCACCATAAATTTTCAAATAGTCCTTTAGTTTAACCCTTTGAGTAATTAATGGCTTAACATCTAATGTTTTATTTGAAATTGCATTTAAAACTGCCTCGAAGTTCCTTTTTTCGGTCCATCTAACATATCCAATGGGATAATCATCCCCCTTTTGCTCATAATTATCGTCATATCTCCCAGGGCCGTAAGAGCATGATACTTGAAAGGAAATTTCCTTCTCATAAAAATCAGCTCTACTGATATTAAGTCCAATCACTCCAATTAGAACAACACGACCTCTTTTTCGGCACATTCGGGCTGATTGGGAAATAATCTCATTGCTCTTATTCGAAGCAGTGATGATTACTCCATCTGCACCAATCCCATTTGTAATTGATTCTACAAACTTGACCTGATCTGTGCCATCTGCAGGATTAATAGCTGTTATACCTTTTTCTTTTGCAATTGCAATCTTTTGAGCGTCAAAATCAAACCCAATGACATTACAACCGTTTGCTTTCAAAAGCTCTGCAGTTATAAGACCAATTAAACCTAACCCAACTACAACAATTGTCTCACCAAAGGTCGGGTTCAATAAACGTATCCCCTGTAAGCCAATAGCTCCGATAACAGTGAATGCAGCTTCTTCATCTGTAACATTATCTGGAATTTTTGCAGCCAAATTTTTTGGAACACATACAAACTCAGCATGATTTCCATTTGAAACCACACTATCACCAATATTGAATTCAGTTACTCCATTACCAACCTCAATAACCTTTCCAACATTACAATACCCCAAAGGCAATGGTTGACCTAATTTATTAAAAACAGCCTCCATAGTTGGTCTGAGGCCATCAGATTTAACTTTATCTAAAACCATTTTAACTTTGTCAGGCTGCTGTTTTGCTTTTTGAAATAGATTTGCTTTTCCAAAATCAACAAGCATTTTTTCAGTGCCTAAGGAAACAAGGGACTTAGAAGTTTCAATCAGAATACTGCCTGATTTAATTCCAGGTTTAGGGACCTCTTCTAAGTATGTATTACCATTTTTAAGGTCTTGTACTATTTGTTTCATCTAATTATTGATAAATTCTTCTACTAATATTTCTTTTCGTTCTTCTAATGCTTCTTTTGTTCTTAAGAATAATTCTGCACTTTCAAAAATATATTTTAACGATTCTCCTTTTTTATCTTCACTAATCATTTTATAACTTCTAATGATATTTTGTTGGTGTCCATGGTCTCTAAATAAATTTTTGTAAATAATTTTTTTACCAACAATATCGACTCTCATCTTCTCATAATCGTCCATGGTAATTAGTGTGTTTCCTTTATGGACATTTAATTTTTCTCTAACACCCTCAAAAGTATGACCTTTTGCAGAAAAGGTGATAGAAGCAATACTACCATCTCCGAAGACATAAGAAACAGAAATATCGCAATCCACTTTTTCACTTCTAGTTGGGATAATTTTGATTGGGTATCTATCTTTTTCGTCAATCATCTTATAAGTAAAATCTGTCCAATGACATAGGTTCCCTAACACTCTTCCTCCTTCATTTTCATGGAAGTACCAATGAGATGGGTCAATTTCATGTCCTGCAACAAACCAATTAATCATGGTAGTTCCTTTTTCTCTTTTAAGATGATCCAAAATCAATTTTCCAAATCGGCTGGATGGCCTATTAAATCCTAGCCTCACTTTACCTTTTGAGCTCTGAATCGCTTGGCTAAGTCTGTCCAATTGATCGCGATTAACTACATGAGGTTTCTCAATATGGACAGACTTATTTCTATTTAATGCTTTAATAGCATATTCAGCATGTGTATAATGATTTGATGCAATATAAATAAGGTTGATGTTAGTATCATTAATAATATCATCGGCATTATCTGTAAAAAAGGATAATTTGAAATGCTCTGCCAAAGAAGCAGCTCTGTTCAAATTAATATCCATTGAGGACTTAATTTTCTTACCAACTATCTTACTTAAATAAAACCCAATGACACCATAAGAATAATTGCCACAACCAATAATTCCAACATGTCTTCCTTCTGGATTATTTTTAGTTAAATTGGGAAAACTATCTTTATAATCTTTATTCATATGGAATTGACCCTTAACTTTAATCAGAGTTCTTGTTAATCCATATAGCATTATATACCTGAGGGTTTTTTTTATTTTAAACCTTAATTTCTGTTTAGTATAGTCCATTATAAATTTAATATTGTTGTGATAGTCTACAGTTTAAGTTAAGTGAATTTTTAAATTTAATATTAAAACCTAGATTGTTTAGTTTGTTTAAAAAATAAAATCATATAAACATTAAGAATCGCTGTAATATTGAAGACTATTTAGGGTTATTTATAAAATTTGAATTATTTCTAGAAACATAATAATATAAGAATGATTACCAGCAAAATTAAAAATGTAATTAATTGGAATTGTATAAATTAATCCATTTATCCTTAATTATTTTTGAACTAAATTTATCCAATAGATTTTGGCAATTAAACTTTAAGTTTTCAAAAAAAATATCATCCATTTCTAAAAAAAAATTAATTTTATTTACAAGATTATTTTTTAAACTAAAATCTTCATGAAAGCCACATTTAAATTCCTCTAGCACACCCCAAGGAGTTGAATGTGAAGCAATAACAGGGGTTGATTGTGATAACGATTCTAATACAACATTTCCAAAATTTTCAGAATATGATGGCAAGACCAAACACTTAGATGTGGAAATAATTTTAAATTTTTTTTCCCCACTTAATTTACCTAAAAACTCAACTTTGTCCTCAAGATTATATTTTTTTATTTCTTTTTTTAAAAAATTAAGGTAATTTTTTTCATTTTTTAAAATTGCCTCTCCAGCAATTAAATATTTTACATCATTTAAATTAACAAGTATTTCAAAAAGTGAATGTATATTCTTTATTGGATTTATTCTACCTAAAAATAAAATTTGACGTTTTCGTCTTGTTGAAAAAGAAAATTTTGATTCAAAGGAATTAGGTATTTTATAAATTTTAATATTTTTTTTATTATGAATTCTTTTTTTAATTATTTTGACTTCTTCATCTGATGTGGCATGAAAATTCACTCTAGAAATCAATAAATTAAATAACTTTATTAAAAAAAATTTACTTCTTCTTTTTTTATTAATTGCAAATTCAAAAAACTCTCCTCTTGGAGATATAATCAGATTTTTTTTAAAAATTTTTGAAAATATATATGCGAAAAAATTTGGAGGGAAAAAGAAACTTGAAGTTTGTATATAATCAGCATTTAAACATTCTTTAAAAATAGTGTAGTAAATTTTGAAAGAAAATCTATGGTAATAAAAAACCTCATGATTATCAGAAATAATAATATGATTTTTATGATTTTTTCTATTTAGTCCTTCGGAAATTATAATTTTTTTATGATTTGAAAATTCATTATTTAAACTAAATAATGAAACGGCAGATCCCCCACCAAAGTCAGGGTAATAATATGGTGCTAAATGAACAATCTTCACTTAAATTTGCTTAAAAAATAATTCACTTCATTGTGATTCCAATAACACTCAAAATGTCTTCGGTTAATCAAACCTTTATAAATAGTTTCAGTGCTACTATTATCACTTAGAAAAAGATTTAAATAAATTGTTTTTATCTCATTTAAATAAAAATTTTCATAATTACTTAATCTACCGTATGGGAAGGCAAAGTTTATACAACTAATAGCTAATCGTTGTTCAATTATTTTTTTTTCACAAATGATTTGATGCTTAAAATCCTCTTTAGTGGTAATACTATCGAAATGAGTGTGATTATAAGTGTGTGCTCCAATAGTATGACCATTTTTCACTAACATTTCCAAATCTTTGAGATTTAAAAATTTTTTATTCATTAAATATAATGAGCCAATTCTGTTTTTCCTTAGCCTTAAACCATCAATATATTCTGGAGAAATAAAAAATCCAGCTGTTATATCAAACTCTTCTAATATTTTGGCGATAATTAAACAATCTTTAAACCCGTCATCAAAACTAAATGCCAGTTGAGGTTTAGTCAGAGGTATATCATTTTTTAATTGAAGAACAGCCTTGTCAAATGAAATTAAATCATATTTTTTAGATATTCCCTTTAGCAATGATCTAAATTTGAAAACAGGATCTTTAGTATGATTGCCCAACTCATGACCATTTAATATAAAAGTTTTATTTAATGGATTACTAAAAGAGCCATAAACAGAAGCATAAATTGATTTCAATAATCTACTTTTCATTCAATTCTAAAATGTATCTAAATCGATGTATGATAAAATAATATGATTTTGGATTTCTTGTAAACTAATCTTTTTGTCATTAATAATTTTTATTCCTAATGGTGATTTACTAATTATACTCCACAAGCCAATTTTATGCTTGATTTTAAATAAAGGATGTGAATTCGTAATGTAAGCATTAATAAAAAAAGATTTTTCAATTTTTTGAATATTATCTATTGATTTTTTTAATAAAATAGGATTCTTAAAATCACAGAAAATTTCTCCGACGAAAATATGCTTAAGTCCAAATTGTTTTTTTGTTTTATAAATAATAATTATTTCATCAGTAAAATAAATTTTGAAATCAACATCATGACTTAATCTTTTAATTATGAAATTTTTGTCATGAATGGGAATAAGTTTTTTAGAATTTAAATAAATATTTAGTTTTTTTAAAGTTGAAAAAAAATCACTGTTAAAATTGTTGCATATTTTAAAACTATTTTTTTTCAAATTAAAAATTGGATAGAATCGAAAACGAATAATCCTGTAAATTCCGTCACAATAAATCCAACCTAATTTTTCATATCCTTTTTTTGCGTTTGGTAATGAAACATTATAAATAAAATCAATATTTTTTGATTTTAAATGATTAATATAATTAACATTAAGTTTAGAAAATATTCCTAACCTCCTGTAATCTTTAGAAACCGCGGTTAAACCAAACTGTATGGAGTTTAGGACTAAATTATTGTACTTAAATTTCCAAATCCATCCAGCTCTAGATCCAACAATAATATTTTTTTCATCATCCTTTGCAAGGTACAAGTCCCCAGCATTATTTGATATCAACCATTTAATTAGATTTAATGATGATTTTTTACTTTTATTAAATACAGAAGACCATAAATCTACTAGAGATTTTTTTTCATGATCTTTATAAAAATTATATGAGATTTTCACTTTTGGGTTTGTAAAATGAAAGAACCAAATAGAGAACTAATAGAAATCTAATATCAAAAAAAACTCCTCCAGTAATTGCGTATAAAAAAATTGGGAATACATATTTTAAACCAGAATAAATTGTCAAGCGATAAAATATGTAACATAGAATAAATATTCCAGCGATACCAAAAGAATATAACAACGATAGTAAATCACTATCAAACATAAATGAAGTAGACAATTTTGATGATATAGATTCCTCTCCATAAAAGTTCCCTAAAAGTAGACCTAATGAAGATGAATCAAAAAAAATATAATCAATAACGGGGATACGATTAGCTAAGCTTTCATCAAAAAATAAATCTAATGACCTAAAATTAAAATATAGATCTAATGCAAAAACAGTTGGAATTAATACAAGGAAAGGTAGAATGTTATACTTTTCATATTTGAGTTTAAGTGTCAGAATAAAGAAAAAAACAAAAAACCCAGTTCTACTACCAGTAAGTAATATTGAAACTAATATTATTAAGATTAAAGTAATTTGCGCACGATTAAATTTTGGATGTTTATTCAAATAAACGATGAAAAGTAAATTCAAGTATTTTGAGTACTGATTTGGATTTCTAAAAATACCTCCAGCTCTTATATTAATATCAATCAAATCTTGAATTGAATCTATTGACCTGTGAGTCCAAACTAAAAATCTATCTTCAACAGGATAAAAATTATCAATAATATTTTTGAAAAATGTTAAATCAAAAACAAAAGTTAATTGAGAAAAAATTAGCAATCCTATTATAGTAAGTATAATGGATGAGTTTAATGAATACGTATTATAATTTCCCAGTAACATCACAATAATTAAAAGCAAAAAATTTTTAATCAAATCAATATCTGATAAAAAAATCAAATTATTACTTAGAATATTAGAGGACAAAGCAATAAAGAATACAGCAAGAAAAATAAATTTTTGATGACTAAAATTAAAAGATTTGAAATTAAAAAAAGAGAATAAAATAGCTCCAACTATTATAAACAAATATGTATATGTGTAACTAGGTAAAATAAATGCTAAAAAAAATAAAATATTAAATAAAATTTTCATGTGAATCTCTTTCATTTAAGTTTTGATAGATTCATAAATATCAGACCATTTATTTAATGTTTTTAATGGGGAATACATGTTTGTTATAATTTTTCTATTTTTTGGTTTTGAAAAAAAGTTTATTGTATTCAAAATATTTGGAAGCTCAGAAAAATTATTTATTTCGTAAAACTTTATTCCTAATTCATTTAAAGATTTATAATTTAACCATTTACCTGTAATCACTATATTATTTGCGCACAAAGTTTCAAGCATTGCACCAGAAAGTTGATCACTTTGTTGAAGGTTAATAAAAATATCACTATTTAATCTTAACTCAACTAAATCATCATCGTTTAACCTATCATTTATAATTTCGAATGTACAACCAATTGAGGAGGCGTAATTGTACACTTTCTTTTTATAATTTTCTGAACCCCTACCATAAGAAAAAGGTAAAATTATATGTATAGATTTTTTTTTGATTTTTGAAAGTTTAATAGCATTTAAGATTTTGAGGTGATTTTGAGCATAGTTACTATTTGAACCGACAACAATCCTAGTTTTCTTAAAAATAGATCTTTTTGAATAATTATCATTTATTAATCCTACATATTTTAAAATATAAGGAATAACTTGGAGTTTGTTTTTAATGTTAGGATAGCTCTTGACAAGTTCATTGGCAAGATCACTACTAGTACAAGTAACAATTTTGACTTTTTTAAGGGTATAACTCAAAAAAAAATTTTTGAGCTTATTTGATCTAAGAAAATCACTTCCCCATATTGTAAGAATGATATTATCCTTAAAGAAAGGGGTTAGAAAGAAAATACCAGAATAAAACATATGAAAATGTACAATGTCATATTTTCTTATAATTCTTGACCCATATATAATAAACAAAACAAAAAATCTTAATGAATGAAAAAATTTAAAACTATTGGTCAAAACTTCAGGAATTGAATAGACCTTTCTGTAATACTTTCTTGAAAAATTTTTTTTAAAAGAAATAATATCAAAAACAAAATTATTTTTTTGATATAAAAAATCAATGAAATTCTCGCTGATGATATTACTCTTACCATCTCCAACAATTAAAACTCTTAATTTTCTTTTAACCATTTTATAAAGAAAAATAGTGAAACAAAACCCCCAAAGAAAAGAGTAATTGTTGTTGCAATCGCCGCACCAATTAACTGAAATTTAATAGTTAATGAAATTGAGGCAATTAAATTAACTATTAGCATTATGTAACTTATCCGAACATTAATTTTTGCCTGACCTACAGCATTTAATATAAAGCCAAGTGGGTTTCTTAAAAGAAAAACTGCAATAGTCCCAATTAAAAGAATCTTAAACATCTTAACGCTTTCAGAGTATTCCATACCAAATAGTTTGATTATTATGTCCTCAGAAAAAAAATATAATAAGGGTATTAATAACAATCCAATAAGACAAAATAATTTTAAATACTCTAAATAATATTTTTCTACCTTTTTCTTATGATTTTTCATGCGTGAGATTTCAACAAAATCAGTTGTTAGAAAAACATTTGGAATAAAAAATAATCCAAGGGGAATTATAGTCGCAATTTTATAGATTGCTATTTCACTGGAGTTTTTAATAAAATTTCCGATTATTAAATTATCACTTAGAAGTATAACTTGTGAAACTATTGAAGCAATACCAACATTTAATCCATATTTTAAATATTTAAAATTAGATCTTAAATTAATATCCTTAAATCTAAGTAGTTGTAGGGATTTAAAAAATGAGCGAATAGGAGACAAAATGTATGCTAAAATCAATCCATATACGCCATACACAGGAACAAGTGTTATAACTATTATTATAAAAATAAAGGATTTAATTAAATTATTTGTAGAGTACTTTGTATTAAAATCATTTATTCTGTATTGATTGTTTAATATTAAATGAAAGAACTGGAGAAACAAAAAAATCAATAAATAATTTAGATAAGCTAAGGAATCGGGTCTATTATAAGTTAGAAAAGGAGATAATGATGCAACTATTAAAATAATAGCTACATTTAAGAAGGAACCAGAAATTAAAATATTACTAAACAAAGATCTCTTACTCTCATAACTAGTTCCGTAAAATAAGAGGGAGTGATTTAAACCCCCTCCAGAGAAAGGAATAATTAATCCGATAATTGTTATTGAATAAATAAAATCTCCATACACTTTTTGACTCAAATAAGCAACAATAATGTAGGGGGCTAAAAGTTGAATTACTTTATCTGTAAGAAGAGCGACAGAAACTAGAAGTCCTTTTCTTCTATAAAAACCCTTAACAAAGTTTATCATCAACTATTTTTCTAAAATCATAAATATCCTGATGTGAAACACGCTTGTTATTTCTAACTTTATTAAATGAATTTGGGGGAACTACATAGTTATCTGAGTTCTTAACTTTTTGATAAAAACTATCAACATTTGAAATTACTTTAGCTGGAACTCCAGCTACAACTAAACCAGATTTAATATCCCTTGTGACGATTGATCCAGCTCCAATAATAACATCATCGCCAATCGTAACACCCGGCATGATAATTGCGTTAGCACCTAAAAAAACATTATTCCCAATTACAACTTTACCAACTTTATAAATGTTGTATTTTATGAAGAGACTTGCGTCATGGGTAAGGATTCTGGAACCTGGGGCTGAAACAAAATTATCTCCTATGAAAACTAAGTTAGGTGTTAAAGTATCTATTTGTGTATTATGATGTTTAATATTTCCAATTGTATAATTGTGTTTAATAGGGCGGCCATAAATAATTCTTTTAATGATTTTATTTAAAAAATTTCTCATAAAAATTTAATTAAAATATGATTCTTTTAAAAATAGATTCCATTCCCCAATGTCTTTCCAAGAATTATCAGAAACTGGAAAAACACCAACCCTGCCTCCATTTTTTTTAACTAAATTAATGACATCAGTAATGTTAATAAATTTTTGAAATGGAACTAAATTAAAGACACTAGGTTCAAGAATATAAAAACCCGTATTAATTTGATAGCTTAACTTGGGCTTTTCAGAAATATTATTTAACAATCCATTTGCCTTTGTCTCCAAAGTGCCATATGGAATTTTATAGGTTTTAATGGATGAAACAACAGTAATTTCATTCCCGTTATCCTCATGATATTTGAGGAATTTACTATAATCATCATATATTAGGATATCGCAGTTAGTTACAATAAAAGTTGACTTAATTTTATCTTTGAATAATGCTAAACTTCCGCCTGTGCCAGTAGGATTTAGCTCTTTTACAACATCTATATTTACAGGTAAATCTAAACTTTCAATATGTAATTTCAATAAATCAAACATATAATTTCCTGAAACATAAAAGTCTTTGCATCCCTCATTTAAAAATTTTTCAAAAATGACATTAATAATCGATTTATCACCAAAAGGAACCATGGGCTTAGGAATAATATTAGTCAATGGTTTTAATCTGGTTCCTTTACCTCCTGCCATAATCACTATTGGAAGATCAATTTTACTTTTTTTATAAAGTGGCTTTTCTCCTTTTATATCATCCCAAAAAACTACTCTTTCTAGCTCTTTTTTTGAATTTATAACAGGGCAAAAATCCATTCTGTGTTTGGTCATTAAATCAACAATAAATTGTTCATTATCATGAGTTCGAGCAAATTTTATGTTGTCTCTTAAATGAGAATTTATACAACTCTCTAATTCTACTCCACTAATAATAGCTCTTTGAATATCACCAATACTAATCAATGAATGAAATTTATCATCATCCATTACAATCAGCAACTTATAACCAGAACTATCCATTAATTCTAGCGCATCAATTAAGGTTTTATCCTTTTTAATCATCAATTTAGTGTAGATTAATTCCATAATTATTCTTTAAATCTTAAAAATCTCTTATTGCTATTACCATTTTCATCATCCCAAGTTTGAGTTATAAAATTATATATCCTTTTGTTGTGAATACGAAACCCAACTTCAAAAGATTTTAAAGTTTTTGAGAAGTTTTGTTTGTATTTAAAAAGACTATCATCTAAAGCATTTGTTGTACCTCCTCCTAGATGAAAAAATGAACAACCTAATTTGATTGACCTTTTGATAGCAAAATCTAATAGCAAGTTATTTAGGGATGAGTCATTATTAGAACTTCTACCACTCAAATGATAATGAGAATAATAGCCACTGTGAACTAAAATTAAACCTCTTTCGATAGTGTTTTTATCATTTGTAACAAAAAGATAATCTACATATGAACTCTCAGATAACTTTTTAAAAAATAATTCAGAGAAATAATAAAACTCTTCACTTTCAAGTGCTTTCATTGTAGCATTATAAATTTCTCTAAATTCATTATATCTTGAATTATCAACTATCAAATTGTATTTAGATTTTTTTGCTTTACGAATTTTATTTCTGTTTTTGGAATTATATTCTTTTTCCCAAATATTATCATAGCCTTGAACTAAGTCTAGAAGAACAGTTTTTCTGTCATAATAAATATGTTCTCTTTTATAAAGTTTAGAATTATCTAAAAAAGGAGAAAATCTAGTAAATTCACAGATAATATTAAGACTGTTGCAAAATATTTTGAAATTATTATTAAAATCTTGAAAAAATAAATCATCGTTATTATTAGTTATATAACCGTTATAGCCATAACACCCCTCAAGGAAATAATAAGTCTTATCCAGTTTATATCCAGTAATTTTAATTTTGTAACAAGGGTAAATTAAAATATTATCTCCTCTTCTAAAGATATAGGCTTTAATTTCTGAATTAGGATATTTCTCTTTGAAAACTTCATAGTACTCCTTAGAGTAATAATAATCTTTCTGACAATTATCTAATTCATTTAAATATATATCCCAATTGGAAACTTCGAAAATTTCAGACATTATTTAAACTCTTCAGTGCATTGTATATTGTAATTGGTTCTACAAATTCAAATAAGAATTTATAGATTAAATGCTGTTCGCTATTATGTACTTTAATTTTTTCTTGGGAGATAATTGGACCATTATCCATTTTTTCATCGATGTAATGTACAGTGCAACCATACTCTGTTTCACCTTCTAAAACACTCTCTTTAATGGCATTATTCCCCTTCCACTTGGGTAACAAGTGAGGATGTGAATTAATAAAAACTGTGTTTATATTATCGTCAAGAATTTCTTTTGGAATTAAAAAATTAAATCCGACTGAGATAACTAAATCAAAACTATTCTGGATAAGGATATCAGATAACTTTTTTAATGTTTCATTCTTATTTTTTCTATCATAGTATATTAAATTATTATTTTTTCTATCAATTTGAATTCTAGAATTAATAGGGGTGTATATCATGGGGGCTTCCAAGTCATTTGACTTTAAAAATAATTCAAGAATAATTAAAGCTTCAATTCTAGACCCGATATATAAAGTTTTCATTCTATTTGATTGAATTTACTGATCAACATTATCTGCCTTTTTATTTTATCTAGATTAACAGTATGATTAATAATAATATTGATTGAATGATTATATATATACTGTGAAAATTTTGACTTATTAATATTACTAGGCCAGTAACTATTTAAATAACATTTTTTTTCAAACAGATTTTTTTTTAGTTTTTTTGATGAGTTTACTTTTACTGGAATTGCAATTGGGGTTAAACCTGCTTCATATTTAAATACGAAATCAATCCCAAGCGATTTTCCATAATCATAAACAAATTTGTAGTTTTCTTCTCTTTTTAGTTTTATTTTATAGTGATGAAATAAATTAAAATAATTTACACCAAGTCTGGACATGTACATTGGTTCTAAAGTGTTTAGTAGCTTATACTCAGCTTTATTAAAAATCCTTAAATAAATTTTATCATTGAATTTTAATAGCTTCATGATTGCCGCTAAGTATTTAAGTCTTGACCATGAATTATTTTTTTCAGGTTCTAATAAAGATAAATTAGTTCTATTAACGATAATTGACCCTTCAGGAATTGGTAGGAATTTTCTAAAGCTATTAAATGAAAAGTCAGCAAGACTTTTGTTAATATTATAATAATCTTGAACTCTATCACTGATTGTGATTATATTATGATATTTTGATTTTAATTTTAAAACAGATGAATTAGTTTCTACAAACCCATAGTAAGAAACTAGATAAAAAATAGTGTTTTCTTCTAAATCAATGTTGTTCCAAACTGGCTCAAACGATTTGTCATCAATTTCATAATTTATTATATTAAATTTTAAACTTTTACAAACATTAATCACTGAGTCACATATAAAATTAGGTATATAAATTTTACTATAATTTTCACTCAAAAGAGTTCTCAAAATAACAATTAGAGCTGATTGACCAGATGAGTAATAAGTTTCGTTTTGAAAGGAACCTAACTTATAACTATGATTTATATAATTCTCACCGCCAATTTTAGTCATATCACAGGATGACTTGGAATGTTAATAATCCTTTCTTCCAAAAATTGTGCATTTGACTGATTATCCCTGTAATAATTCTTGAAAATCGGCAATTTGAACATAAGTTGCCAAATTGGACGTGTCATAATTTCTTTTTTATTGGAAAATTTTAAAAAAAGATTTCTATCTTTTTTGCTCTCTAGTTCTATAGCCATTAGCCAATAATTTGCCTTTGTATTGGGATTTTCAATTCTAAACTTCATGCCTAATTCATCAAAAAATGATCTGTACATTATTGCAAGTTCTCTTTTTTTATTTAATAAAACATCTAATGATTCAAGCTGAGCATATGCTAATGCAGCATTTAAATTTGGCATTCTAAAATTATATCCCAAATCAGAATGATAGTATTCATATGGATGGGGATCTTTTGCGGTAGTTGTCAAAAATCTTGCCTTTCTTCCAATAAATAAATTACTTGTAGTAATTACTCCACCTCCACCAGAAGTAATTATTTTATTGCCATTAAACGAAAAACAAGCTACTTCCCCAAAACTACCAATATTTTTGCCCTTGTAAATACTTCCTAAAGATTCTGCGGCGTCTTCAACTATTGGGATGTTCCATTTTTTACAAACAATAATTAACTCATCCAAATGGACAGGAAATCCAAAAGTATGCATTGGCAAACAAGCGGCTATTTTTCTCCCTGTTTTTTTGTTATAACATACATTATCTCTTAATTCTCCAAACTCCTCTAAAAAATCCTCCACAGCTTTTGGGGACAAACCCATGGTGTCTAAATCAACATCTAGAAAAACAGGGTGAGCATTATTATATACAATAGCATTTGCGGTAGCTACAAAAGTTAAAGCTTGTGTGATAACTTCATCGTTACTTTTGACGCCAACTAATCTTAATGAAACCTGTAAAGCTGATGTACCATTAACAACAGCAATTGCATTTTTTGAATTAACAAACTCAGCAATTTTATTTTCAAATAAGTCAATAAATTCGCCATTACTTGAAACAAATGTGGAATCAATACATCTTTCTAAATATTTTTTTTCATTACCAATAAAGGAAGGAGAATGAAGCGGGATTGGGTCATTGGTTTTATAAACATTTCTAATAAAATCAATTATTGTTTCAAAATTCATTAGTTGATCAAATTAAAAGATTTACATTTTATCATCAAGATACTTATCCTTTTCGATATGTTTAAAGTTTGGCAGCATCATTTTAAATAAAGACACCAATTGTTGTTTATTCCAAAATTGACTTGACTTGATTTTTGCAATTTGAGATTCAAAATGTTTAAAATTATTTTGATCAATTTTTAAATTATTTTTTATGACACCTATACTGTGATAAGATTCAGTATCAATAATTTCTTCTTTAGAATAAAACTCTTCGAAATCTTTCTCTCCTGAAGTATCACTTGGAGTAAACAAACAAGGCCATTTTGTGTTATCGTTATTATTTAAAAAAAAATCGCGAGCTTCTTTTTCAGAATCGCAAATAAATGGTTCATAACCTAATCTATCAAGGTATTTAACAGCTATATCAGAAAATGAAATTAAATGAAGAGATTCACTTAATTTTGGAAAAAATATATCTCTATTCTCACCAAAAATACATGACATCAAACACAATTCTCCCGCTTCTTTAGGAATTACAAAATATCTTTTTATGTCGTTTGGAGCTACTATAGGTTGTTTCTTATGAAGACGTTGATTAAATCCATACAACAAAGATCCATCAGAGAATGCGACATTAGCAAATCTTGCTGTGGAAATGCTAATATTTTGACTTTCTTTAAGCAGATAAAGTTCCATAATGCGTTTTGATGCTCCCATCATATTTACTGGGTTAGCAGCTTTATCAGAGGATACACAAAAATATTTTTTAACTCCTTTTAGTGTTGATTGTTGTATTGTTTTAACTGTATTGAAAATATTAACATCAATCATCCTCATAAGTGTGTAAGGATCTCTTTCACTCCTAACATGCTTAATAGCTGATAAGTTTAATACATAGTCATAATTTCCGTCTGCATTTATAAATGCATCGTATTCAAACGATCCAATATCAATTGAAAATGTCTTGAATTCACCAGAAATATATCCATATGTAGAACGAATATCTCTAACTAGTTCGACCATATTATTCTCAGAAATATCTACTACATGTAGTTTTTGTGGGTTTCGTTTAAAAATTTCTTTAACCACCGCTTGCCCAATACTTCCTGCTCCGCCTAAAACAAGAAATCTAGATTTATTCACTTCCCGTTTAAGTTCTTCTTCCTTAGATGAAATATCAAAAGTGAACAGCTCTTCTTTTCGTCCAATTAATTCTAACATATGTCTAAATTATTTGAGGCACCACAAAAATCCAACACAAACCTATGCTTTGATTGATCAAGTCTTTTAAACTCATCGTGTGAAACTAAAATCACAATAATATCAGCCATTTCGTATGCTTCGCGATAGTTTGTTAGTTTAAAAACTGAATGCGACTCAATATTTGGTTCCACAATAATGTGATCTTCAATATTTGAGTTTTGTAATACTTTGTCAACAATATAACAGGCCGGTGATTCTCTTAAATCATCAATATTTGGCTTAAAAGCCAAGCCCATGAGAGCTGTTTTAGGTTTCCTTCCATTTTTTAGTTCAAATTCCAATTTTGCTTTTTCAATTTTCTCAACACACCAAAGAGCCTTATAGTTGTTTATCTCCCTTGCTTTTCCAATAAGTTTTGATTCTATCGGAAACTTTGATGTTATAAAATATGGGTCAACTGCAATACAGTGCCCACCAACTCCAGCTCCTGGTCTTAAAATATTCACCCTTGGATGTTTGTTTGCTAAATCAATCAATTCCCAAACATCAACTCCAGCTTTATCACAAATTATGCTAAGCTCATTTGCAAAAGCGATTTGAACGTCTCTTGAAGAGTTTTCAACTAGCTTACACATCTCAGCAGTTTTTGCATTTGTTGAGTGTAATTCGCCTTTGACAAATTTTGAATAAAATTCCACAGCCTTTTTGGTTGATTTCTCATCAATTCCACCTATCACCCTATCGTTATAAACAAGCTCATGCATAACATTTCCAGGGAGTACTCTTTCTGGGCAATAAGCAATATTTAACTTGCCCTTAAGCTCAGGTCGTTTAGAAAAAATTAAATCTCTCATTTTTTCAGTTGTACCAATTGGAGAGGTAGATTCAATAATATATAAATCATCCTCCTTTAAAAGCGAAATAATACCCAGTGTGGCAGCCTCAATGTATGAGATATCAGGATCATGATTTTCTTTAAATGGAGTTGGCACAACTATTAGATAAACATCAGATTCAATCGCTTTAGCTCCTGCCTTGAGGCTTCCGTTTTCAACAGATTCTTTTACAATCTGCTGTAGATCTGGTTCAACGATATGTATCTCACCTTTATTTATTGTATCAACAACATCTTTATTAATATCAACCCCATAAACTGGAGTTCCTTTAGATGCTATAAGTGCCGAGGTTGGCAGTCCAATATATCCTAAACCAATTGTTAAAACTGATTTCATTTAGTTTAAATTTTTGATAAAATTCACAATCCTTTTACAAGCTTTTCCATCTCCATATGGGTTATGGAGTTTACTCATTTTTTCAAATCTCTCGCTGTTACTAAGAAGATCAAGAGATTCATTTACAATAAGGTCTTTATCAGTTCCAACAAGCAGTACAGTTCCAGCGTCAACTGCCTCAGGTCTTTCAGTAGTGTCACGCATAACTAGAACTGGTTTTCCAAGGCTAGGCGCTTCTTCCTGTACCCCACCACTATCGGTTATTATTATTTTAGATCGATTCATAAGCCAAACAAATTCTGGATATGAAAGCGGATCAATTAAAACGATATTTTTTTGATCTTTAAGTATTCTGTTTACTGGCTCTTGTACTTTTGGATTTAAATGAACAGGATATATGATCACGCAATCTGGCGTTTTATTTGAAATCTCAAGAAGGGCATTACATATCCTTTCAAATCCCGCGCCATGATTTTCACGCCTGTGTCCTGTAACTAATATAACTTCCTTGTATTTACCTGTCAAAGACTTCAGAGACTCAATTGTATTATTTGAAAGGTTTTCAACACGACTAACGCTATGAAAAAGAGCATCAATTACAGTGTTTCCTGTAACCAAAATAGAATCCTTTTCAATATTTTCTTTCAATAAATTATTCTTTGAAGTTTCTGTTGGAGCGAAATGGTAATCACAAATTCTGCCTGTGACTTGACGGTTAATTTCTTCAGGAAAGGGAGATAGTTTATTGTTGGTTCGAAGGCCAGCTTCAATATGACATACTTTAGCCCCATAGTAAAAACTAGCAATTGATCCAGCCATTGTAGTAGTTGTGTCTCCATGAACAAACACATAGTCAGGCCCGAAATCTTCTAAAACAGGCTTTAAAGATTCAATGATGGTTGCAGTTAGAGAGTACAGATTTTGACCTGGTTTCATAAGGTCTAAATCATAGTCAGGCTCAATATCAAAAAAATCTAAAACTTGATCCAACATCTCTCGATGTTGAGCAGTAATACATATTCTAGTAGTGAAGAAATCGCTGTTATTTTTAAATTCATTTACAAGAGGAGCCATTTTGATCGCCTCAGGCCTGGTGCCGAAAATTATAAGTACTTTCTTCATTTTATAGCCTATGAGTAGCTTCAGGTAAAACTCCTTTTACATCATAAATAATAGTATCATCAGAAGCTTTTAAGCTATTTAAATTGATTGATTTAAACTCAGAGTGAGAAACTAAAAGAGCAATTGCTGAAAATTTACTATTTGGTATAGTATTAATGATTTCTAAATTGTATTCTTCTTTAACCTCATCCTTATCAGCCCAAGGATCATAAATAGTTGTTTTCAGACCAAATTCATTAAGCTTATCAATAACACCAACTGCTCCAGTGTTTCTAATATCTGGGCAGTTTTCTTTAAACGTTATACCTAAAACTAAAACATCTTGATCTTTAAGTACTTTACCATTTTTAATCATTGCCTTTACAATATTCTCAGCTACATAATTACCCATTGACTCATTTATTTTTCTTCCTGAAAGTAAAATATTTGGTGTGTAGCCAAGCTCTTGAGCTTTCTGTGCCATATAATAAGGATCTACTCCAATACAATGACCTCCAACAAGACCAGGCTTGAAGGGCAAAAAATTCCACTTAGTTCCTGCAGCCTCTAAAACGGATTGAGTATCAATACCAAGTAGATTAAATATTTTAGCTTGCTCGTTTATAAAAGCAATGTTTATATCGCGTTGAGAGTTCTCAATAACTTTTGCAGCCTCAGCAACTTTAATACTTGAGGCTAAATATGTTCCAGCTTTTATAATTGTACTGTAAATATTGTCAATAAATTTTGCAGCTTTTTCACTAGAGCCTGAAGTTATCTTTACAATATCAACTAGTTGACGGATTTTGTCACCAGGATTGATACGCTCAGGAGAATATCCCAAATAAAAATCTTTATTAAGCTTTAGCCCACTTACTTTTTCTAGAATAGGTAAACAATCTTCTTCTGTTGCGCCTGGATAAACAGTGCTTTCATAAACAACGTAATCCCCTTTTTTAATGACACTTCCAACTGTTTGTGAAGCTTTCACAAGTGGAGTGAGTATTGGTCTGTTAAACTTATCTACAGGGGTTGGAACTGTCACTATGTAGAAATTACAATCACTTAAATCATTTTTATCAGAAGTAGCTAAAAATCCGTTATCATTTTCTAGATCTTTAATGCTATTAACTGAAACATTTTTTAAAACATTTTGAGAAACTTCTAGAGTACTGTCATTTCCACTTTGAAGCTCTAAAATCCTTTCCTTATTAATATCAAATCCAATAACCGGGAATTTTTTTGCAAACTCAACACCAAGTGGCAAACCAACATATCCTAAACCAATTATCCCTATTTTAATATTATCACTCACGTTTTTTATCTTTTTTCTCGACTAGGTTCGGTAGTCATTGTTTTTGTTTCTAGTTTCATTACAATTAAGCCTCCACACCTGCAGATCTGAAATCTACTTTTTTAAATGATGTCTTCCAATCCAATATTGAAATGCCAAATCTATTTTTAATTTTTTCACAGTTTAATGCGCTATAGTTTGGCCTTGGAGCTACAGATGAAAAATCAGCGCTAGATATTGAATGCAGGTCAACATCGAAATCACTGCTTCCAAAAATTTCTTTTGCAAAATCAAACCAACTACATTCACCACTAGATGAGAAGTGAAAGACTTCAACATCTTTATTTTCAATTTTGGGTATTATATCAAGAATGACTTTAGCCAAATCAAAAGCGCTAGTTGGAGATCCGATCTGATCGTTTACTACACGTATTTGTTTATTCTCTTTAGCTTTTGAAATCATTGATGTCGCAAAATTTTTACCCAATTTTGAGTATAACCACGATGTTCTGATAATTAAAGATTTGCTTGGATTTACAGCTTTAAGTGACAACTCACCCTCGAGCTTTGTCTTCCCATAAACAGAATGAGGGTTAGGCTTATCAGTTTCAGTATAGGGGATATCGCTATTCCCGTCAAATACATAATCTGTTGATATGTGAATAATGCCTATATCTCTGTCTTTACAAATCTTGGCTAAATTCTCAACTGCTAAATGATTTACCTCATTTGCCTTGTAAGGCTCACCTTCTGCTTTATCAACGCTTGTATAAGCAGCGCAGTTGATAACAAAATCAAAGTCATTTTCATTAAAATATCTCTTTACAGCATCATGATCAGTGACGTTTAATTTAGAGATGTCAGTGAATACCATCTGATAATTTGGGTAATTTTCACTTAAATCTTTGAGCTCTAAACCAAGCTGACCATCACATCCTGTAACTAAAATATTACTCATAATAGTTTTTTGAGTAATCATAACACTCCACATCTTTTAAAAATGGAAGATCACTATCCCTTTTTGATAGTTTAAAAATGCTTTCATCTTCACCCCAATGAATCCCAATAGATGGATCATTGTAAGCAATCCCTCTCTCTAGCTCTGGGTGATAGTAGTTATCTAGCTTGTAACTTATTACAGCCTCACTAGAGGTTACTAAAAAACCATGAGCAAAACCTCTTGGAACAAGCAGTTGCCTTTTGTTTTCAAAACTAAGCTCACATGATACATACTTTCCAAAGGTTGGTGAACCTTTTCTAATATCTACAGCAAAGTCAGTAATAGAACCCTTAGTGACTCTTACAAGTTTGGTTTGGGCATATGGCGCAAGCTGGTAATGTAGTCCCCTTAAAACACCATAGCTGGACAATGACTCATTGTGTTGGCAAAAATCTATTTTTTGATTTAAAAATTTTTCTA
>Ga0315315_10001045_pt1 | contig 25049 bp, 23 predicted proteins | sample M140m3416metaG_FD_203699 | JGI IMG/M metagenome (GOLD analysis project Ga0315315, IMG submission 203699) | Ammonia-oxidizing marine archaeal communities from Monterey Bay, California, United States - M1 40m 3416 | ecosystem: Environmental > Aquatic > Marine > Intertidal zone | place: USA...
AATAATCCACTTAACAGCAGCTGAATACTTATTTCCATAACTATGCTCCGTGAGATGCTTGAGAATAACCTGACACCGATTACGAAGACTCTCAATGTCAGCAAGCTTAGTCAACTTATCCAGAAACTGGAACATAATATCACTTAGGTCCGTAAAGGCTTCTTTCATCTCTTTTTGCTTATTTGACAATGGATAAGTCAGATAGCTATTGGTATGACCTACATGATGCTCAAACTCTTCGCCGTCATTTGTAATTGCGTATCCATGTCTAAGCTGAATATCAGTACACAGTTCTAGACGAAATGGTGGGATAACAGTTTTGGTGTGATACTTCATCAAATTAACAATCTTATTGAGTAGACGATTTGACAAGTTTGCTTCAGGAAGACCATTGAAGATACCGATCTGTTCGTCAGTAAACACTGTCGGGCCTGATTTTGCAGCATAAATCGAAAGATGGTGCAGGTTTTCAGTGCATGTATTACAGTGGAAACTTTCTTCATGCCAACGCATAATTTGGCGAATCTGCTTCCTCCACGTAGCAACCTTCTTTGATTCCTCTCCACCAAAGTCACAGTTAAACTGAACTACAAATGGGTAGACATTGCCTTCTAGATCAGTCGTAGTAAAGGCTTCGGCAGGGTTATTCTTTGCAACGCGAGTAAACTCGTCGAATGCATCGCTCTTCTCTTCGAAGGTCATGACCTTCTTATTACTTAGGGTGCTGGTAGCGGATTGACTTAGTGCCATTTTTGTTTAATAGGTTCTATTTATATACTACAAGACTATAAGCAATTGATTGTTTTCAATTTTTTAAAATAATGAAAAATAATGAAATAATTATGAAAACAAAATAAAAATACTTTAATATTGATTTAATTTATGTGGTTGTTATAATTTTAAACATAATCTGTTTAGAAATAAAATACTTATTATTGTAATGCAACCGATACCAATGTTAGGTTTATTGCCTTATATATATCTTATGTATAAATATAAGAGTTTTAGGGCATATGCCATATTCTGCAACGGCATGTTATATCACTGTAATGATAAAAATATCCAACTCAGATATTATGATATTTTATGCAATTGTTTGATAGGCTATTATAGTTTTAAAAAAAAACGTCAACCCTCATTTAGAGCTGGTTATTTTGCAGTTGTTTCATTTTTGTTAAACAATTTATTATTTTATAAGTTAAAAATTAATGAAAAGCAATCTTATATTATCCATGTGATATTTACACAATGGCCAATTGGTTATCTTTTATTTAAGGAATTGAGATGTAAATTAGAATGAAGTCCAGACAAACTTTAATTAAATAAACTGTTTAAAATAATTTATTTAATCAATAACTTTACATTCAATCTTAATATTTTTAAGTATTTTATTTGTATTTCTATCCGAAACATCTTTCATGGCTATTGCTACTGTTTCTGCATATGCTTCTCCTTTCTTTTGATTTTGCAACCAATCAGGATTGTTTTCTACAAATGTTGGCCCTGCTTTTTGAGATACACCTGTTTTTGTATGTTTTACTAGTGTACTCCCATCATCATTTGCCCATCCTTCTTGTTTATCTTTTATATACCACTTCTTTTCGTGATGATGAACAGGTCTATCAGTTACAGTATAATCTTTGAGATTCTTAGTAATTATACTTGTTATAGCCTTTGGTTCGTTGTCTTTTAAGAGAGATAAATCAGCCATAGTAATTTTTAATTGTTTTGCAAAATCTTGTATGGAAGTTGCATTTTTACAATCTTCATTCAGGAATAGCTGGATATTAAAGTTAGTATTATGACTATTCATGTTGTTATTGTTTCCAGCAATACTCAACTTGGCATTTTCTTTTTCGGCTTTTAATGCTTCGGTAAGTGTTTTGTTTTGCAAAACTAATTCTTTCATTACAGTTAGTATTGTGTTCATATCTGTATCTGTATCTGTATCTTCATTTTTGGTAACAATCTGGTTTTCATCATTATGATTTATATAACTACATGTAGAAGTATGTCTGCAAAAGCTACTTTGATGCTTATATGTTTTTCCACAAGCACATTCCCAAAGTTTTGTCCCTTTCGTCCTTTTTGTCCCTAAATCATTAGCATTTTTTAGCATTTCTTTAGCATTGTGTTTTCTCGTCTTAAGATGTCTTTTCCAATGTCCAATATGACACGTTGTATAGTCACATTTTTTACAGTGAAAAATCTCGTCCTTTTTTGTCCCTAAATCATTAGCATTTTTTAGCATTTTTAGCATATATTATGCTAATATAAAAAGGACAAGCTTTAAGTTTTTTAATCGATTTTTAATGAGCATTATATGCCTTGATAAACTCCCTCCATAAAAATAGAGTTTAGGTTTTTATTTGCCTCCAGTTGTAGGTATTTTTTCAAAAAAAAGTAGTTTTCAAACCTGATTTTCTGAAAGTATGTTTATTTTGTATTTTATTTTGTTCTATAGGATTTGACTTTCAAAACTACAAAAAAAGAAAAAAACCTAAAGAGAAAAAAGACAAAAATATATAGTATGAAAATCCAAATCGCATCAGATTTGCACATAGAAGTATATAATAAATATCCAATTATCGAGCCAAAAGCGAAATATTTATTTTTAGCTGGTGATATAGGAGAAATTGGAAATGAGAAATACGAAGAGTTTTTAAATTATGTCAATCAACATTGGGAAAAGGTAATAATGATACTAGGTAACCATGAATATTATAGTAAAGATAAAAGTTACGAAGAAAAATTAATAGAGAACAGGGAGTTTTTTAAACAATTTGAAAATATTTGCCTACTAGAAAAAGACTGTATAGAATTAGAAGGATATAGAATTATAGGATTAACATTATGGTCTAAGCTAGTAAGAAACCAAGCAGCAACAAAAAAAGTAAAGAAGAGAGAAAATAATGGGTTAACAAAAATAGGAATAGAAGGACTAAATAAAATACATGAATTAAGTAAGCAATGGTTAATAAATAATTACGATAAAACAAAAAAAACTATAATAGTAACACATTATCCATTGACTTTAGTAGATAGCTTTGTGCGTCCAAAATGTTACTCTCATGAACCAATAGAATGGTTAAAAGAGTTTGCCAATGAATATTTTTTAGATATACCTGAAAAACAGTTGATTTGTATATCTGGTCATACACATTTTAGTCATAATTTTATAAATATAGATTTGAATAAAATACAATATTTATCAAATCAATTAGGCTACAGTGGTGAAAAAGATTATTGTGGGTTTAATAATGATGGTGTATTTTATTTAAAATCTATGTAATAATTATATGGTACGAGCCAGAAAACGTGGTGGAAAAAAAATACAAAAAGGAGGCGTTGATATTTTTAAGCATATTAGTAGTTTATTTAGTAGCGGACCGTCCGAAGAGCCAGAAGATCCAGAGTCAGGAGGAGATTGTATGAAAAAATGTAAACAACAATGTCAACGAGAATCATCTACTTCTACAGACAAACCGCCTGAGGTGCAAGAAGGCGATGCAGAACCTACACAAGCTGAGACAGGCAAACCAAATGAGGAGGGAGCCGGACTTGTTGTTGTTGGTGGACGTAAAAAGCGTAGAAAGCGAAGGAAGAAAACAAAAAAGAAGAAGCATAAGAAACACAAGAAATACAAAAGAAAAACCTATCGCAGAAAAAAGAAAGGTAAAAGACGTACTAAAAAGCGTTAAATAAATATAAAGCAAAAAACAATAATATATTATTACAAATGACTGAAAATATATTATTAATAATACGTGACATCGAGTCGCCGAAACGGAAAATAAAAATAGCACCAGGTGTATTAAAAACTACAAATCAAATAGTAGGTAAACCCAAAGTAAACCCGCAAGTTCAAAAGACACCAAAGCCACTATCACCTGTAGTTGGAAAAAAGATTATCTTAAGACCAAAACCAAAATATAGATATCCGATAAGAAGAGGGAGGATGAGAATGACATTTTTATAATTTAAGTACTATATCTATGTGATCTATATCTAGTACTAGTATTTAATGAAGAATTATTACCGGATAGGTCATAATTATATGTAGGTTCATTTGGTCCAGCAACAGGTTCAGCAGAATCGGCTGAAGAAGCAGCATCTGCAGCATCTCCTCTTAACGCTCTAGTAACAAACGGTGTAACATCAAACTGGTATCTATATACTCTTCTTCTATTTCTACTAAGTGGATTTCTTAGTTGGTCATCTCTAATATGATTCATGAATTCATTTATGGAAGAACCGCTGCTATTATTTTCTTCAATAATTTCTTCTTCATTTTCTTCATTTTCTTCAATTTCTTCTTCGATATCTTCTTGAATAGTTTCAAGATATTCGTCCATAATATCCTCTTCTTCAACTGAATGAGAATGAGAATTGGATAAATGTGTTCTTATATCATATCTACAAACAGGGCATCTAACACTAGTTCTAAACCAAGTGAGCAATGATTGTGGTTCAAAGTAATGACCACAATGTCTAATTCTGTAAACGCTTGAATTAACTGAAAACTCTTCGTGTGAAATAGGGCATCTAGAATATTGTGGATCTTGTTCTGTAGATGGGTCAAACATAGAACTATACTGTACAAGCTCAGTAGAATCTCTAATTTGCCTATCAGTAGGTCTGATAGTAACAGGACTTAGACCGGCAGTATTTAATTCATTTAAAAGTGCAACTCCTAATAAGTCTGCAATTCTTGATGCGACAGGATTAGCCTGTGCGACATTATTTCTGTCAGGAGAAGGTGTATTACTATTAGTAATTGAAGTACCAAAAAGTCTATTGGCAGAAGAGCGAGGTGTATTTGAATTAGATGATCCAGGAATATCAATAGGAGAGTCATTCAAAATATCTAAAATACTGGAATTAGGAACAGAAGGAGCAGGTGGCGGAGGTGGAGGGGACATTTCAGGTCTACGACCAATGGATGTAGCTGTCACACTGTTTCTGCGTAATGGTGGCGATGAAACTGTAGGAGTGCGTCTAGGTGGAGATCGATTTGGTCTAGTTAAAGGGGACTGTGCGTAACTTCTTCTAGGACGTGTTCTAGTTGGTGAGAAACTGCTTCTAAGATAGCTAGGAACTGTTCTACCAAAATAGTTAGGTGCTGAAAACGTTCTAGGAGGTGGAGGAACATACATATAACTAGGATGATTAACAATATCACTAATAGTTTGTTCTTGTGTTCTCAAAATAGTGATTATATCATTCATAATAGTTCTGGTTTCGCCCAAACTCGAAATATAAAATCTAAGATCTTCTGCATTCATCCTGTTTAAATAATATAGATAATATATTTTATATTATTTAATCGATAAGACCTATAATAGCACACGCAATTCTTTTGCCAGCATTCCCAGTTTTAAGACTTTCTGGACTATTACCTTTACCTAAATCATCTTTATTTTGATGAATAATAATCATTCTTCCAATAATAGAAAGATTGCTTTTATGGTAACAAGATAGATTTTTAACGGCAATTTTACCTTTTGCACGACCTTTACTGGAGTGAATATTACCAAGGTCGCCAGCATGTCTATGTTTAGAATGGGGGCCTCCATGTAGGCTATTAGTAGGGTTAAAATGTTCACATCCAGAGTGACATCCCTTAGTTAAGTCTCCACATTTGTGTACATGAAATCCATGAAGTCCATCGGAAAGGCCGCGAATATCATAAGAGATAAAGCATTTTTGAGAATTAGATGAGAATCTGACGGTACCAGAAATATTGTTCATATTAATAACGGCAACAGCATGATGTTTTTTAGAGCCACCTTTCATACAATTTTTATATGGTGCGCAAGAGCTTCTAGAGGAAAAACCTTTAATACCGCGTTCACATTTTTTTCTAGTAAATCTTCTAGGAAGTTTAAAAACTTTACCATCACTTTTTCTTCTGCATTTTTTAGATTTATTACGATGGTGACAACAGTTGGAGATAGCCATAATATATAATAATGGTAAGATTATTTATAAATTCGTTTAAATAGAATACAGGAGATATATTATATATATACAAATGTCAGCATCATTGAAATCTAATTATCAAGACAAAGGATTGACTGGATTAGCTAATGTGGGAAACACCTGTTATATGAACTCACTTCTTCAAATATTATCTCATACTTATGAGTTTAATGATTTTCTAGCAGAGAAAACATATGAAAACAGACTAAATAAGAAGCCAGATTCAGTGTTGTTGATAGAATGGGACAAGCTAAGAGAAATGATGTGGAGTCAAAATTGTACAATAGCTCCATGGGGGTTTGTAAAAGCAGTTCAAAAAGTATCAGCACTAAAAGGAATATCGTTATTTACTGGTTATAGTCAGAATGATTGTCAGGAATATCTATTGTTTTTGATAGATTCTTTTCATAATTCGATATCTAGAGAGGTAGAGATGACAATAACAGGAAATGTAGAAAATGATAGGGATATAATGGCAAAAGAGTGTTATAATATGATGACAAATATGTTTAGCAAAGATTATTCTGAAGTAGTAAAGCTATTTTACGGTATTCATGTATCTGTAATTCAAGATGTGAATACAGGAGAACATCTAAGTGTGAGACCAGAGCCATTTTTTGTCTTGTCAGTTCCGATTCCCGAAGGAAAAAGAATAGTAACAGTGAATCAATGTTTAGATGAATATTGTAAGTTGGAACGAATGGAGGGTGATAATGCATGGTATAATGAAGACAAAGATATGAAGCAGGATATAGATAAAGGGATGGTATTTTGGAGTTTGCCAAATATTTTGATACTTCATTTGAAGCGCTGGAATTGGCAAGGTCGTAAAGACAATAGAATGGTAGCGACAGAGTTAGACACAGTAGATTTTACAAAATACATTAATGGATATAATAAATCATCATATGTTTATGAGTTGTATGGTGTATGTAATCATAGTGGAGGTTCAATGGGTGGACACTATACAGCAAATGTTCGTGTAGCGAATAATGAATGGTATAATTTTAATGATCAGCGAATTACAAAAATAACAAATCCATCTCAAATAGTGACTCCTCAGGCATACTGCCTATTCTATCGTAAAAAAAAATAGATTGATACATATATATACAATGGACATAAACATGAACTCAATAACAGGTGTACCAACATCAGCAAATTATTTAAACAATGCGGCAATGAACCCAATGGTGATAATAGTACTATCTGTAGTAATAATTGCATATTATGTATTATTTGCAGGTTTAGGTGCAGGAGGGAGTGTATCAGGTGCAACAGGTTCAGCAAGTATGGGCGAGGGTATTATATTTATGGAAGTGCTATTATGGGGTGTATTTATTCTATTAGTATTAATGAATGGAATGCAATATATTTTCAACATAGATATAACTGCAAGTATTAAGAATATATTTAGCGGAGAACCAGAGATAGATATAATAGTAGATCCCGATGATATAGCCGGAGATATAGATGGTTCTGGAACATCTCCTGTACCAGAAATTAAATTAACAAAGCAAGTATTCCATGTATCAGATAACAAATATAACTATAATAATGCTAAGGCGATATGTAGAGCATATGGAGGAAGATTAGCAACAATAAAGGAGTTACAGGAATCTCACGAGAAAGGTGCAGATTGGTGTAGTTTTGGATGGTCGGATGGTCAAATGGCATTATATCCTACTCAGTATGACAAGTGGGCGCATCTTCAAAAGATAGAAGGTCATGAGCATGATTGTGGTAGACCAGGAATAAATGGAGGGTATATAGCAAACCCGAACGTGAACTTTGGTGCGAACTGTTATGGATATAAACCAAAGATAACGCAAGAAGAAGCAGAAGCAATGGCTATGGCACCGTTATATCCAAAAACTTTAAGAGAACAACAGTTTGAGAAGCGAGTAGATTATTGGAGAAATAAGTTAGGTGAAATAGAAGTAGCTCCGTTTAATCATAATAATTGGAGTGTAATATAAGTATTTGATAATTTTATCCGAAATAATAAAATTATCTTTCTTTCTAGCGACGAATGGATTCGAACCATCGACCTTTGGGTTATGGGCCCAACGCGCTACCACTGCGCCACGTCGCTATATTAATATTATAATTTTCTTTAAATGGTTTTAGAAAACTTATTTTTTGGTTCTTCTAGTTCCACGTTTTGCAGTTTTATAACTTTTCTTTTTAGTTTTGCGTTGTTTCTTATTTTTCTTTTTCTTTTTTGAATCTTCGGAGTCTGTTGCCATACTATATAGCTTATCAAAAAGACTATCGTCTATAACAGTATCCTTGGCTTCAAACTCGTAATATTTTTCATGCATATACTTTTGTAGATATAATAAACCTGCTGGCACGGCAAGTCCTTTAAGACCTGAAACAAATGCTGATCCGCCTTTTTGATTATTTGAATCAGAAAAAGTTTCAACGGCATTACTATTAGCTAAACCTTCTAATGTAAAACCACCTCCAACCAATTTATTTTCTTTATTGCACATAACTAACATCTCTTCTGTAATAGGTGACCTCATAATATATAATAGAAGTATGTTTTATTATTTAATCCTTTTTATAGCTTCTTTTAATATCTGGAATAAACTTTACTTCACGTTTTTGTTTAATATATTTCATAATCTTTTTTACATCGTCTTCGCTCTGAATACAATCCATTAAGCAGTTCTTTACATGCGTGTAAGTAAGTGCAGATTGTTGTCTTACATTAGCAAACTTAAGTTGACCATCAGAAATATTGACGGTAGTATTACTAAGTTTCTCTGTTTGAACATATTCCATAATTTCTTCTTGGACGTCCCTTCTCTCTTCTCTTAGTTCACGTGCTTTGTTATTTAAAACTTTTAACTCATTGTCAATCTCAACCCATGTCTTAATACTGGTTTGAAAGTCCTTACTCATTATGTATAAATAAGATAGAATGTATCTATATTCTTTACTCAATAATGAATGATTGTATTACTTCATTATTGAATTGAATAATTTATAGTGCTTTACGAACGGTACGTGAAACCTTGCGTGCGGTTTTGCGTAGACTCTTAGAAGCTTTCTTAAGATCCTTGCGTCCTTTACGCGTCTGGAAAAACTTCTGAAGCGCAAGTAGACCAAAAGGAAGTGCAGCTTTAGATAGAACTGAACCACCTCGCTTCTTGTGGTGCTTCTTGTGGTGTTTCTTGTGGTGCTTCTTGTGGTGTTTCTTGTGCGACTTTTTGTGGTGTTTCTTGTGCGACTTTTTGTGATGCTTCTTGTGCGACTTTTTGTGATGCTTCTTGTGGTGCTTCTTATGATGCTTCTTAGAGGTGCTACGGCGGCGGTATTTTTTGCCTCCTGTTTGGCCAGGAGCAGCAGGATTTTTCATACCTGCTGGAGCTTTTCCAGCATCTCCAGCTTTCTTGTCAATGTTATCGAGATTTCCCATTATATATATGGTTTAGAAAATTACGTAATCTTATTAAATAAAGGTCTATTTCTTAATAATAGTACAAAAATTCCTAAATGAAGAAGAAAACTAATTATAACGAATATAAGTGAAAGATAAATATATGGATAAATATCAACTAAAATTAAATCTAATAATGGTGAAAGAAGTCCCTTAAGTTCATTTTTGACATCTTCACGCTTAAGTATTGTAACGCATGCATCTGCGATTCTTCCTTCCATTTACTTTAGAGTTTCAAAAAATAAATTAGTTTCAATCGTATATTTTTTGTATATCATTTATGCAATGACTACGTACGAAGCAACACTAGATTTTCCTTTTAAAAGTTTAACTTTAGGACAACCGCAAGCAATGCAAGGTGGCGGTTCCTGGTTTACTAAATTAACTATAAACGACGGAATTATACTAATTCAACTACCAAAATGTAATATGAAAAATGGTATTGTAAAAACAAAACGCGTTACGTATACTGATTTTATGTACAGTAATGTAAAATACGAGCAGGTATTATCTGAATGGGTAGAATCATTAGAAGAAGCTTGTAAAAACTTAATTGACAAGAAGAAACATTTATGGTTTTCAAATGAGTTGTCACGAGAGGATTTAGAAACAATGATGACATCAATGACTAGATTGTATAAATCATCAACAAAAATATTAATGCGAAGTTACATAGATACATCTAGAAGAAACGGTAATCTAAAATGTCATATTTATGATGAAAATGAAAGAATATTAGATAGTGATGAGATAAAAGGTAATACATATATGATACCATTAATTCAATTAGAGGGAATAAAGTTTACATCAAGAAGCTTTGATATTGAATTGAAACTCGTACAAGTAATGGTATTAGAAGATAAGGAAGAATTATCTTTTACAAAAAGCTGTATGATAAAAAGAAAGCCTTCTTCAAAAGTGAATGAAAAGATAGGTCTTGAAAAACCTTTAGAAGATGATAATAGTAATGAATCAGAAGGTAAAATATCTAGCAATGAAGAGGATGCAGAAGGTATATTTCTTAAAAAAAAGATAGTTGATGAAAATACTTTAGAAAATAGTGAGAAAAATGAGAATACTCTAGAAAAACTCGATGATGAAAATACTTTAGAAAATGAAGCAGTATTAGAAAGTTCAGATTTAGGAAATAATGAATTATCAGAAGTAGCAATAGATTTAAATAATTTAGATGATGCAGAAGTAGAAGAGAGTGTATCAAGTGATTATAATAATAATGATAGCATGTCATCATTAACAGAATCAGTTGACCCAGATTTACAAGAAATATCAATAGAAGTGAAAGATGAGATATCCCCAAAAATAGAGGAGGTGGAGTTAAATGTTAAGGATAATGATGAAATCTTAACTCTTAAGAAACCAAATGAGGTATATTATGAGATATATAAAGCGGCTCGAGAAAAAGCAAAACATATGAAAAAAGTGGCACTCGAAGCTTATTTAGAAGCAAAACAGATTAAGACAAAATATATGTTGGACGATTTGAATGATTCGGATGATGATTTTTATTTTGACATTGAGGATAGCGAAGTATCTGGTATATAAGTGTTTAATATATAAATTGTTGAGTTGTAAAATTTTTCTTCGTTGACTTAATATATAATGAAGCTGTTAAAAGAACTACAGAAAACTGTCAAAGCTCATCATGTACTTGCGGCTTTAGCTGGTATAGTACTAATTTATGTATTTTACAATTACTCTAACAAAAAGGGTGGTTCAAAGGACGGTATGGTTGGTCGTGGTGGTGAGTCTCCTCGAGATGTTCAGCATGCAATCCAAACTCAAGGTTCTGCGCAACCAGCAGCGCCTGAGGGTGCTAACGAACAATACGCTCCTGTGAGTGGCATGCAACAGACTAAGGGTCTTCCACCTAGTTGCAGCGCTGGCAATGTTCCTAACCCGGCAGACCTTTTGCCAAAGGATCAAAACAGTGAATGGGCACGTTTGAACCCTGCTGGAAGTGCAGATTTCAATGCAGTAAATCACCTTAAGGCGGGTCATCATGCAGGAATTGATACTGTCGGGTCTTCTCTACGAAATGCTAACTTGCAGATTCGTTCTGAGCCCCCTAATCCTACTAGCAAAGTTAGTCCTTGGATGAACACAACCATTGAGCCAGACCTCATGCGTGTTCCTCTTGAAATCGGATGTGGCAAACAATAAATAACTCTTATTGAAAAATTATTTACTTCAATAAGAATGCTTTTAAATAATAGTATTACATTTAATCTAATTATTTAATAAGAACTATGAAATTAGGAGTAACAGGATATTTATTAATAGGATTACTTTTAGTAATATGTATTAAATTATATTTAGAAAGTGATTATTTTAACCTAAAATGTATAATATCAGACGTAGATGGTAAGAGATATTGCGTAAGAGAAAGAAGAAAACTAGAGTTAGCAGCAGATAAATTAGCACATACAACCGTAAACATGAAGAAATTAGTAGATATGTGCTATAAGAAGTATCCTAATCGCCAAAATGTAATAAGACTGAAAGAAGGTTTCAATCCAAAAAAAATACAGGAAACATTGCCAACAAGTAGTTATACAGCTTATAGTGAAAATAAGGGTGAAAAATTAGCATTCTGTCTTGATAAAAATAAAAACGGGAAAGGCGAACTGATTGATGATAATACATTAATGTTTGTAGCTATACATGAATTAGGACATGTAGCTAGTGAAAGCATTGGTCATACAGACGAGTTTTGGAGAAACTTTAAGTTTCTTTTACAAGTTGCTGAAGAAATTAATATTTACAAACCTATTGATTACAAAAACTCACCTAAGAAATATTGTGGTATGGAAATAACCGATAATCCATATTATGATTATTAATTCCATTTAAAAAATAATTATGATTTTATAAATGGAAGATGACACACTTATTATCGTAGTATTTTATTCAACTATCTATATTTTTTTATCTATAATATTAGTTATTCATGAATTAAATAACCAATATAATAGATTAATTAAATATGCCTTTACTTAAGGCATAAAAGGTACATATTTTCTCACTTCAAGATGGGTGTTATCAATTTTACTGCTATTTTGTAAAATCCAAAACTCATTAAAAGGAAAATATGTGTCACATTCATATTCACCGGGTATAACGGTTAATAAACATTCTGTTACGCGTCTTCTATATGCAATATAAGCAGGGTCCATAAAATGTTTGTATATCTTCTCACCTCCAATAATCCATGCGGTATCAAAATTGTAAAAACCATTTCTACAAAATGTAAAAGCTTCGTCAGGATTTTCTACTAACGTAACGTTATCATATTTAGGTTGCTCTAAAGTTGTAGAAACAATAACATTATGACGTTTAGGTAAAGGTTTTGAACCAATGCTTTTCCAAGTGTTTCTTCCCATAATAATAGCATTATTACCATCACCAATAGTAGTTTTAGAAAAGTGTTTTAAATCTTCTGGTATATGCCATGGAAGTTTATTATTAAAACCAATACCAAAGTTTCTAGTAGCAGCAACAATTATTTTGAAGTTCATACGATATAGAATAAAATCACATTATCTTTATATACAATGTCTAATATATACAAGGTTTTTCAAACAAAGAATAATGAAATAGAAGGTATTTATGTATTTATAGGTGAACGTCTAGTTGGAAAAGAGGAGATTGATTTAAATGCATTATTCGATTTAGAACCGGAAAATGATATTTTTTCAGGCATTTTCTCTCAAGAAGAACTAATTATAGTCAACAAAGACAAAGGTAAACTTATATTTGTTCCTGACCAAATACATTTAGATGACACAATCGAAACCATAAAAAAAAAATATATACGTGCAATACCTGGAAAAGGAGTTACATATTCTGGACTGTATTTATTTTGTAAAACAAATGAAAGAATTGACCCTACATCTGTATATCAGCAATTGACTCAAGATGGGCAAATAGAATTAAATAAAACACGCTTAATACAATTCTTATTAAATATTGATTATGATAATATCGAACAAATAGAAGACAAAGAAGTGTATGATTTTGATGACATTATCTCTCTTGATTTAGAAAGGAAAGAAACCAGATTATTAACAATACCTATTGGACAAAAGTTTTTAGCTAAAGAAAAAACATATCCTTTTACAGTGAATCCTTATGATGTTATAGATTTTGATGAGTTTTTAGAGAGACACACCAATGAATTACTAACAACAACAAATCAAAATGTTTTAATGGACGAAAAAACAGTTTATTCAAATACTATTTATGCATGTCATGCATTAGATGTATTAAGATTTGCTTCTGAGAACAATTTATCTGAAAGGTCAACTATAAATATTTATTTTCCATATTTGGCTAAAGAAAATATTGAAACATCCGAGCATTATGAAGGCAGAAAAGCTGAGTTAGAATCAGAAACAAGAAGAATGATTGATAATGAAGTTTGGAAAGTTAATACCGAAAATATAAACTTATTTTACGATATTGATGCTAGTAAAAAGGGAAATATAGTTCCATTGGAAAGTGGAATACAAAGTATAACATTAGAAATTATACCAGATTATAATTATAATCTCCCGCTTGATGTAGTTTTTAAATTGATTCATGCTGATGAAGGAAATCCATTAATAAAGTATAATCCAGGAAAACGTCAAGAGAAAATATATAGGTTATATGCAGATAGAAGTGCAACGAATGGAAAAAAAATACCATATCTTACAAAAGGTAGTATTTTTAAACTTATGAAAAATATAGGCAAAAATAAAGAGGTTTCTGTATATATTCAATATCGATTTGATAGAACTATGAATACTATGATTCTTAATTTCTCTAATAATGGTTCTATAATTATTCATTCAGAGTTTCCTAGGGCTTTATCTATAGAAGAAATACAAACGCTTATTACACAGCATTGTAATCCAATAATTTCGGTAATACAAAACTTTTTATCACAAAGAGGTTATAGCATGCATGGGTTTACAAATATTTATGCTGATAACATTGTTGTTAGAAACTTAGACTATGTATTGAAATCACCAATGAAAAAGAAAATGAATCTACGCAAATTAACAAAATGTCTTTCTTCGATATTCAATATTATTTCAGATGATATCAATAAAGGAGCTATGTTACGTTTCAAAAGAGTAGCTAATTACAATCAAATGGATGCTGAAGAGGCTTTTATAGTTGAAATGTTAAATAATGGTTCTAGAGATTTGGAAGTGATTCAAGGCTTGATAGAAAACTTTGGTATTAAAGATATCAATATAGCAAGAGAAAAATTGGCTGATTTTGTATCAAGACAACAGGTTGTTCAAGCAGCATTTAAAAATAGGCGTGTTAAAATAAAAAGTAATCCAGGATTTGAAACGATTATTGTGAAAGAAAAGTATGAAGCTAACGTAGTTATAACTATATCAAAAATTAATAATATAAAGTATCTTGATACAATACCCAGGTATATAACCGCTCTACTTATAATGACACAAAATCCAAGTGATACACATGTATCAAATGAAAAGATAAAATCAATTTGCAAAGGAAAAAAGATAGAAGACGTTGAAGTAAAACAAGATGTTATTGCAAAGGCAGAAGAACCTGTAAAAGTTCAAGCAGCCATTTTTGGCAAACAAAATGATGCGGATGAACCAGATGAAGAAATGCAGGATGCTATGTTAAATATGTTAGTTGATTCAAGCGATGACGAGAGTAGTGAAGAAGACGATGATGATAGTGATCAAGATGGCGGCGCAGAAAGTGTATTTCTTCCAGAAGGTGGAGATGATACACCAGATGATGCAGTAGGAAGAGACATTACCGGTATGAGTTTAACAAATCCAAATCCTATTCAAGAAAGATTAATGCAGAGAGAACCAAAGCTATTCTTAAAAAATGTACCAAAAGGTTTTAAATCATATTCAAGGAGTTGCGGTTCTACAGTTTACAGACAACCTATTATTTTAACACCAGAAGAGAAAGAAAAAATAGATAGGGACCATACAGGTTCTTATGATAACGCAATATCATACAAAAGTAAAACTGATGGAAAGTTATATTATTACATATGCCCAAAATATTGGAGTCTTCGAGATGGCGTAAGTTTAACCCAAGAACAAGTAGATAGCGGTGAATATGGTAAATTAATACCTGACAAAGCTAGTAGAATTGGAGAAGGAGAAACTATATTTAAATTAAATCATACAGATAAGACAGGCAAATATATAGAAAACTATCCAGGTTTTATGGATCCAGGAAAACATCCAAATGGACAATGTATACCGTGTTGTTTTACTAGTTGGGATAAACCAAAGCAGCGTCGCATGAGGGAAAAATGTAATGGAGGTTTGCCTGAAGATGAAATACAAGAAGTTGATGATGATGCTACTGCTGATGAAAGTGTTCCAAAAAAAAAGAGAACAATAAAACGTAAATTAAAACTAGCTGCACAAGTAAAGGGGACGCCAGCCCGGATAGATGAATATATATTAGGTCCTGAAAGGTTTCCGTTAGATCAAGAAAGATTTGGATATTTACCAATAGCGGTGCAAAAGTTTTTGCATACAGACAATGAGAAGTGTCAGATAAGTTCAACTAATAAAAATATCAAAAAGGGGCATCCATGTTTAATTAGAAGTGGTGTAGAATACAGTATGAATCAATCATTTATTGCAGGGATTGCTAATATCTATTCGGAATATAATAACCAAATGATATTGAGTATAAGAGATATGAAAGAAAAGATGTTGGCGGCTTTATCTTTAGATTTATACTTAACTTTACAAAATGGTAATCTAATAGAGATATTCGATGATAATAAAGAAGTTGATATAGAATCGTACAACGGTACACATATTCATACTTCTTTGAATAAAACAAACCCAGCAGAATTAAGTTTGTTAAAAAAAATGATTAGGTCTTACGAAAACTTCAGGCGGTATTTGCAAGATGATAATATTAAGATTGGTTATGAATATCTATGGGATTTAATTTGTTTCAAAAATCCAAATCTTTTTCCAGGAGGATTGAATATAGTAATTCTAGAGATAGCAAATGATGATATAACAAGCAATGTAAATGTGTTATGTCCTAGCAATCACTATAGTAGTTCCTTTTTTGACGTAAATAAGAAAACATGCATATTACTAAAAATAGATGACTTGTACGAACCTATAATAATTTATGAGGATACGGGAAAAGCATATTCAATAAGCAGGACTTTTAGTTTGAAATATAAAGGTTTGTTACCAAATCTAAAGGCTGTATTAGACACGATAAAGGTATCATTAAATGAAAAATGTTCTCCATTGCCGAGTATGCCAAAAACGTATGTTTTTGATACGAATATCTCTCTTGAAGACATAGTTTATCAGCTTGAACTAAAAAAATATACTATTCAATCTCAATTAATGAACTATAGTGGAAAGATAATTGGTGTAATTGCAAAAAAAGGTAGCTTATCTGGATTAATACCTTGCTTTCCTTCTCCACCTATGCCAGACAAATCTGATTATATATGGACAGATGCTTATACAGGTACTAGTTACGAAGCAACAAAAGCATTTCTAACATCAGCAAATCGTGTAACAAAAAAAATACCGTGCAAGCCAGTGATGAAAGTTATAGATGATGGACTAATAGTTGGAATACTAACACAAACAAATCAGTTTGTTCCAATTAATCCTCCAATTCAAGACACATATGGTAAAGATCTAGAAATACTAGAAAACATGGATTATGTGAATGTTAATAAGAAGTCAGTAACAGAGAAAGAAAAAGATACTGAACGCGAGAAATATATTAAGATGATAAAGTTAGAAACAAGTTTCTTTGACACGTTTAGAAATACAATAAGAATGATGCTGGGGAATTACAAACACAAGAGGTTGAGAGAAAATATAGAAAATGTGATAAATGATACATCAAAAACATATATGTATAAATTACGTTTAATAAATACAAAAATAAGAGAGTTGGTGAGTGATAAGATAAGATTTTCTGATTATGATGAACGTACTCTTCAAGATATAGCTGAAGTTACAAACTGTTATTTAAATATAGATGCGGAATGTAGTAGAAAAGCATATTGTGTAACAACAGAGTCTGGATGTGTATTACTAATACCTAATACAAACTTAATTAGTGGTGAAAATAATGAGTCAAAATATTTCGGTCAAATAGCGGATGAGCTAGTGAGATATAGTAGAATTAGGTCATTTATAATGGAACCAAAATCATATTTATCTTTTTCAGAAGTCAAATACAATTTGAAAGATAATGAAATAATATTACTTCAATCATTGTTAACACAAGATTATTTTGAAGATCTAGTACCTATGACTGAAAATGTTTATATTAATCAAAACACATATGATACAGCTGAACCATTAGATTCACAAACATATACAGATGATATTACTTCAAAAAAACAGGTACCAAAAGGTGAGAGAATATGCTCTAAACCAAGTATCGGTAAGGTTGCAGGTAAATGGAATAATAAATATCCTGAGGGAAGTAAAGAGTTAATATTTTCAGATAAGCCTAATAATTGTACGTTTGAAGTATTTATGACTGTTCTAGAAGTTGTAACAAAAGACTCTGACAAAAAATATTCTTACAATGATGTAAAGGAAGTATTAGCAGATGAATATATGAGCCTATTTGATGAACATGATATAGCTATAATAGAATTATTAAAAGCTGAAGGTAAATCAACCATGATAAAACAGCTTCAGGCAGGGCAGATATCAATAGATAATATGATAATGAGTGAAGACTATTATGCTACTTTATTGGATTTTTGGATTTTAGCAAAGCGATTTGAGATACCATTAATATTTTATTCAGGAACAAAATTACCTGAAACAGGAAAACCAATAATGATTGGTAATACAAATGAAAGTTTGTCTGGTCAGTATTATTTTATTAAAGTTCCCGGTTCAAGACCAAATATTGTGCCTAAGTTTAGGTTATTAATAAGTGGTTCTCCTTTAACAGCATTAATAGATACAACACAATTGTCTACTAGTTTCCAAAGAATTATTCAACGTGAGTCAGGGAACACAGATATAGCAACATTTTTAAGAACATATAAAAAACCAAAGGCTAAACCTCGTAAAAAGTTAAAATTAAAACAAAAAACGGCAGCGGCAGCTGAGCCGGTCATGAAAATTGAATCTCCAAAAGTCAAACGCAAGAGGGGAAGACCAAAGAAATTAAAGGTAAAATTAAAATTAAAATCAAAAGTCTAATAGAAAATATAAATGTGAATATAATAATTATATTTTCTTCCACTCAGATGGGTTATCGCTATTTATATTAACAACAGCCAATGTGCAATTTATTTTATCCAAAGGCGCATCTTCTAGGTTAAATGAATTGGGATCTAGGTCATATTCAACTGTTGTATGCGGAATATGTGAAAAGTTGCAATTATATACAATTGTCATGGCTCTAAAAATACTCCAATAATCAGATGTGATATTATATCCCCATGCCATTAATTTGGCATCGTCGTCTGGGTACATTTTATTATCAAAAATAATTGGTTTTTTAATTATGGAAAGTGACATTTTTGTTGTCATCATAATTTCAAGTATATCGCTATATAAACTATATGCATCTTCATAAGTCATAAAACATGCAATTGTTACATGAGGTACATGTTTAGTTTTAGTCCACCTGTCATCATCGATAATTAACCATACTCCGTATCCATAACCCATAATTTTAGTATATATATATGTAAATGATAAAATGTTGTACGAAAAAAACATTGACAAAGGCATTAGTATGGCGACTAATAGCAAGTGCTACAACGTTTGCAATAGCTTATGCAGTAGATGGAACAGTAGAAAAAGCTGGTACTATTGTTATATTGGATACAGTATTTAAAACTACGTTTTATGTGATACATGAAAAATTATGGAATAATAGTAAATGTTTGGAAGAACACGAAGAAAAAGAGAAAGTGATGACTGTAGAAATAGCATAATTAAAATAATTTATTTATATTAAAATACTATATATGTTAGGTGCAAAATATATTAATAGTATTATACTAGGAACTGTAGCAGGTTTTATGGGTGGTGCATTAGGAACATCTGGTGCATTTACTATATTACCAGGAATGTTATTGCTTGGTATCACAAAAAGTCAAAAAGTTGCTGCAGGAACAACTTTATTAACAATATTAGCTCCACTTTCAATACTGGCTGCTGTTGAATATTACAAACGCGGTGACGTAGATATTCCAGTAGCAATAATAATTACATTAGCATATATGATAGCTGCATATTTTGGTGCTACGTTTATTAAAGATTTTGATGATACAACTATACAAAAAATAGTGAGTGTATATCTACTTTGTGTGTCAGGTTATTTCTATTATAAGTCTCAACATCCAGAAAAGAAATAATTGATTTGTAAAAAAATATTATAAATCAATTTATTTATTTATTTATTTAGATATCCATATCATAATCATCATCGCCCCCAGCATCTTCAGGTTTGATACTATGAATATTGCTATTAATAGTTAGGTTAGATACTGAACACGGGTCTCCAGATACATTAAGACCTGCGAATGACTGTTCGATTTGTTTACTAGCATTCACAAACTCAATTGTTTCAGCTCTTATCTTACTAATCAAATCAGTATCAAGAACCACATTAAATGCGCTTGTACCAAATAGACCTTCTTGACCACACATAACATTTGCTGATACACCTCGCATTGCATCAAGTTCTCCATGTCTAGCTGCACGAAGGAACATTTCTGGAGTCTCTTCAAATGATGCTTTTGCAATTGGACCAATATCATCGTTGTTAATACCATGTCTGAAGATTGAAATCATTTTATCTGAACATGTCATTCTATCACATAGAATGCTCAAGTGATGATAGTTGATATATGTATTGTCAAACTCAATAACTTCAGAGATTTCATTAAAGATTGCTTGACGAGCTGCCTCAATGCCAAGTGTACGGTATACTTCTTGAATATCATTTGTAATAGTACGATACTTATCAATATAATCAAGACTTAGTAGGTCGATAAGATTCGTACCAACACTATCTAGGACCCATGTCTCTTGTTTACTGTAAGCTCCATCTTTATAAACCATAGTATCGGTGATTTTTCTGGGAATCAATTTATCAATTTTCTTAATGCCTCTAAGAACAAGATTATCAAGGAGTTGGTCTTGAAAGTTTTTAAGCATATAAATCTCGTCTTGCTGGTCAAGCGGGTCAGTCTTTTTTGTACTTTTCTTCTTGAGAACATTATTCAATCTTAGACGAAATACAAGATTATCAGCATTGTAATCACTGAATACACATGAAACCTGGTCGCGATAAGCATTTTTGATGGCAAAGTTAATATCATCCATAGTTAGACTTCTATCAAGCATTTCTTCTGCATTCAATTCCATACGAATAACCCATTTGGATTTTTCTTCTTCTTCCTCTTCATCATCCAGACATGCACCGACAATATCTTCAAATGTCTTGTATTGTGACATAAGTGTTGCATCAGTATCAATTAGTGACGAATCATCATCTGGGTCAAAGCATATAGATATTGAATTGATAACCTCTCTGAGTTTTGTATGTTCAATGCGATGCATAATTCTCTGTGCATTTTCTTGTGCGGTTTCCTCTTCAGGTAGAAGGAAGATAGTACACGAAGGATTCTTGGGATTTTCCGAAAGGGAAAGAATCTCTTCAATACGAGGTACACCACGAGTAACATTTGATTTAGAAGCTACACCAGCAAAGTGGAAAGTGTTAAGAGTCATTTGAGTCGTAGGTTCACCAATACTTTGCGCTGCAATAATACCAACCATTTCTCCTGGAGCGATAATTGATTTTTTGTATTGTTTAATAATTAATTCAATTAGTACTCCCAATGCTTTTCGATTAAATCGTTTAATCATAAGAAGTTCTTTTGGAGAAAGGTAATAATAATAAGCCAGTTTAAACAATGAGGTAGGTTTAACGTATGTGATTTTATTTAGTTGTTCAAATCCATAATCTATCATTTGAAATGCTTCAAGTGGAGTGATATCAACAATAGAATTAGCATTAATGAATTGCTGTCCTTGAACATTCTTGATAAGATGCGAGAATGCTACAGGAATATGGATTCTGACATCATCTCTACCTTTAAATACTTGTTCCAATACTTGGGACCGCATTTCGATAAAGTAATCAATCATTTCCTTTGAGCGTTTTGCACTAGCAGTTTTTTCTTTTTTCATTCTTCCAATAGCAGCCTTAGTATAAGATGTAGAGAATGCAGTATTACTTTCATCACCTGGCATTTGGAAATGCTCATAAATCTGCTCTAGAGACATCTTGGTAATAGGCAAGATCTGATTTTCAACCTTAACCGTATCAAATCCATCATCTCCGTAAGAGAATTGGATAATCTTCTGTTTATTGTTGCGAACAGTCATATCATATTCAACCTTGATATCTTCAAGACCTTTAACAAGACGTCGCTGAATATAACCAGTCTGACTGGTTTTTACAGCAGTATCAATAAGGCCAACACGACCACCCATAGCGTGAAAGAACAGTTCTTGAGGAGTAAGACCTTCGATGAATGAGTGTTCAACAAAACCACGAGCCATAGGTGTATCGTCATATTTAGAATAATGGGGAAGTGTTCTGTCTTCGAATCCGTATGGAATCCGTTTACCATCGACATTCTGCTGACCAAGACATGAAATCATTTGTGAAATGTTAATTTCAGAACCCTTTGAACCAGCTTTAACCATAATAACAAAGCGATTGTCTTCACTTAGACTCTGAAGTCCGATGCGACCTGCCTGGTTAAGCGCCTTTCCCAAAATATTAGTTACTTTTGTTTCAAACTCAATCTCATCGCTTTTACCGGACTTATTTTCGAAAATACCGATATGAGTCTGGTCAATAAGAGACTGTACCTCTTTCTTTTTACTAGTAATAACATCAGCAATTTTTTGATTAGTTTCTTCATCAGCAATAAGGTCACTAATTCCAACACTGTATGCAGATGTCTTCATGTATTCAGTTACAATATTCTGTAGGTCATCGATGAAGTCGGCAGAGGCCATATTACCATAATCATTACAGATTCTATGAAGAAGACCTTTGGAACCATCACCTAGAGTCCCTTTATCAAGTTGGCCTCTAATAAATCCACCATTTTCAATTTCCAATACATTATTAGATGTAGAAAACTTCTCTTCATCCTTAAACTGCTTAGTTTTATACTTGAGTGAAAGTGGAGGAAGAATCTGAGACAATACATCAAAACTCGAAATTGTTTCACCAACAGGAAGTTTATCAATATTAACGCGATTAAATGCCATAAGTAGATTCATAGCATCTCTTGGAGTGAAGTTAATATTTTTCCTAGTTAGACGATAGGAACCTAGTAGAGAATCTTGGAAAATACCCACAATTGATTTGTTGTTTGCAGGCGAGATAATTTGCCATGGCACAGCAGCCAGATTGAGAAGTTCCGAGACACTTTCAATATCTTGAGGCATATGCATGTTCATTTCATCACCATCAAAATCCGCATTATATGGCTTAGTATCACCAACATTCATACGAAATGTATCGCCCTTAGGCATAATCTTAGCGATGTGACACATCATAGACATTCTGTGTAGCGTGGGCTGTCTGTTAAATAGAACTGCATCGCCATTCATCATATGACGGTGAACAATATCACCATTTTGTAGTTTAATTGATGCTCTATCAACATTTTCCAGATAAATATTTTCACCACTATTCTTTACTAACAATTTAGCCCCAGGATGCAATTTAGGACCATTTTGAACAAGTTTAGTGAGGAAAGCCATATTTCTGTCGTTAACCTTTATAGGTCGTGTAATATTCTTTGCAATTTTAATTGGTACACCAAGCTCACGAATAGACAAGTTTGGGTCTGGAGTAATTACGGAACGAGCCGAATAATCAACACGTTTACCCATAAGATTCCCTCTCACACGTCCATGTTTTCCGTTAAGTCGCTCTTTAACAGACTTGAGTGGACGGCCAGAGCGTTGAGCAAAAGCAGCAACACCTGGGATTTTATTGTCTACAAGTGTGGAAGTGTAATATTGTAGTAGAGTAGTCCAATCATTAATAACTTGACCAGGAGCATTATTTTGTATTTTATCACGAAGAGTATTATTGGTTTTAATAATATTAACTAGAATATGACTAAGGTCATCTTCACTGCGTTGCTGTGCATCATGTTTAACCGATGGTCTTACAGCAGGAGGAGGTACAGCCAATACTTGACATATCATCCAATCTGGCCTAGACCAAAGAGGGCTAAATCCCATAAAACTTACATCTTCATCGGAAATACGTCGTAGTATTTTAAGACATAGTTCAGGAGTCAACGTCAATGTGAGAGCATCTTTCTGCTCATTTTCAATATTATCAATCTGTCCCCATTCTGCAATAAGTGTTGCGAACCCTTCTCGCTTAATCTTTTTCGGCTGTTTGCAACCACATCCACATTGTGTCTCATCGCCACATCTGTCGATTTTCTTGCACTCATTAAAGACAAACTTCCACCTATATTCAGCATTCATATTAAGTACATGCTTGAAGCGTTCCTTACTAATAAGGATTTTGCTACACTTAAAACATACACATCTGAGAATCTTCATTACGGTTGTCAAATATTGAATATAAAACAACGGCCTAGCTAGTTCAATGTGCCCAAAGTATCCTGGTGTCTGCATATAGTCAAGACCATCCGTAGGACAAATCATTCCAGGTTCCAAAACCCCCATACGAGGGTCAAATAGACCACCAATAACAGGTTTATTACCATTTACATATGTATCTCGGCTTGTCACTTCGGCAACAGATCCATTTCTTATCTCTTCAGGAGACAAGATAGAGAACTGTATACCGATAATTTTCGAAGCCTTATTTTTCCTAATTGTTCCGTTTGTACGTTGCGACATTGCTTCTTATATATTGCGAATAATATTTAGATTGTTTACACAATCAATTTTTTAACCTTTTTGCGTTAAATCTATAATTATCACAAAATTGAAATATTGAAATTGATTTAGAATAATACCAATAATACACATAAGTTCAGATGCCAAAAGATAATCGTAAGTCTAAACATATCTATAACCTTCGTAAGAAAAAAAATCGGGGTCGCACATATTCTCGTGCAGAATCTTCAGATTCAGATTCAGATTCAGACTATTCTTCAGGAGATGAATATACACAGAACGATGAGTTTGATATGAAAGAATATCGTAATTTCTTAGCAAAAATCTTTCCCTCTAAGTATTCAGAGGAGCGTGCTGAAAATACTCCATCTCGGAAATCTCAAAGAAGATATGAAGAAAACTCTGATGAAGAAGGGCTTCGTCGAAAAAAGAAAAGAAGAGTAAAGAAAGTAATTGACTATAATGAAGAAAGTGATGAAGGTGATGCTTCAGAAAATGTTATACTTAAAACAACCGAGAAAAAGAAGAAAAAGAAGAAAACAAAAAAGAGAAAAACTCGAGATGAAGAAGAAAGTAATGAACAATCAGAAGAAGAGGAAGAAGATATTGTTGATGAAGATGAGGAAGAAGAAATCCAGAGACTT
>Ga0315315_10001047_pt1 | contig 25033 bp, 19 predicted proteins | sample M140m3416metaG_FD_203699 | JGI IMG/M metagenome (GOLD analysis project Ga0315315, IMG submission 203699) | Ammonia-oxidizing marine archaeal communities from Monterey Bay, California, United States - M1 40m 3416 | ecosystem: Environmental > Aquatic > Marine > Intertidal zone | place: USA...
GTCGCCGCCCTCGCCGCCGCCCGTGCCGCCCATCCCGCCGCGGTTCCCGCCGAGCGTGCCGAGCCCCGTGCCGCCTCCGGCGCCGCCCCCATTCCCCCCGCCGCCGCCCTTTCCGCCGCCCTCGCCGACGTCGCCGCCCGAGCCGCCCGCCACGCCTCCCCCGCCGGCGTCGCCCCCGCCGCCGGACAAGCCGCCCCCGCCGAGCCCGCCGCCCCCTCCCGCGTCCCCGCCGTCCCCGAGCTTTCCGCCCGACGTGCCGAGCTCGTGCACCGACTACCCGACGGCGATGAGCGACACGCGCCGCGACTCGGCGAGCAACTCGCCCATTCTCGTCGCGCCCGCAATGGGCGGCGCGGCGATTGGCTTTTGGGTGCTCGCGGCGGGGTCTTCGGCGACGGACTCGTACGCGCTGGGAAGGGACGCGCCGCCCACGCCGGCGCGCTGCTGTTCGATTTGCAAGGGCGAGGACCACGGGGCCGAAACGTACCAGCTCTACCAGGATGCGCAGGCCACGGCCCCGGCCGCGTGCGGCGGCTTCGAGCTCAAGTTCATCGACCAGGCCGACATGGGCTGGGTCTGCCTCTTCGGCGCGACGAGCGACAGCGAGCCCACGCCGCCCGGGAGCGAGCCCAGCGAGTGGTACGTCCCGCCGTAGCGCGCGCGCGCCATAGAGTCGTCGTCGATACATAAATAGTGCAACCCTTTGCCGAAGCGTCGGGGCGTCGGCTGCCGCTCGCGGCCCCCCTTGAGGCAAGCAAGCGGAGCGGGCGAGCGGGCGCGGATGACCGTGTCGGCGGCCGCGCGCGAGCGCGCGATCGCCGCCGCGGCGCAGCGCGACGAGTGGCTCCAGCTCGACGCCGCCGCCCGTTCGGAGCGGATCAAAAAGTGCGTCACAGAGCGGGTGGACGACTTTGTCAACCACCGTGCGCACAACAGCGCGCGGCGCGCGCCCTGCACAATCGAGGCCTTCGAAGACGGCACGCCGATCGAATCGTGGCAAGCAGACCGGTTGACGGCCGCCGACGTGCTCTCCATCAATCGGCGCTACTACCACGCCGAGATGGCGCGCGAACTGCCCCACTCGGACCGGTGGGTGGCGTTTTTGAAGGCGGACGCGGCGCTGCATCCAGACCGACTGCCCTTTTTCAACATGGACCGCCTCTTTAAGACGGCGCGCATTCTCTTTGTGGACACGACCCGCGAGTGGGAGCCGGCCTACGACACGCTCGCCGAGTACGACCAGCTCATGATCTCGGTGGACAGTCTCGACACCAAGCAGTGGCCGAAGGGGTTTCAAGTCGATCACGACCGCTGGCAGGACAGCCTGCCCCGCGACCTCATGGCGCCGAATGCCTCGTATGCAAACGGCAATCGGGTGCCTCCCAAGAAGCGCATGCAGCTGCACAACAGCGACAAGGCCGCCGACCTCGCAGTCGAGGGAGGCGGGCTGGAGGCCCGTCCCGACGTCGGAAGGGGCACGTCCAAGCTCGTCAAGCGGCGCATGCTCGCCAACATGATGGTCATCCTGCGCAACCGCAGCGACGAAGTCGGAGAGGCGATGCTGGCCGAGATGCTCCAGCGCGCGGTGCGCAGCGACGCCATTGCGCGGTACCTCGCGCCGCTGCGCGACATGGTCATCGAGGAGCTCAAGCGTCGCGCCTCGCAGCAACGACCGTCTGCGATTGTCAAGCTGGTGTCCGGAGGCAATGGCGCCGAGGTGGCGGAGGTGGTCCTCCCGTACATCGAGCTCGTCCCGGCCACGCGCCTCGCAGCGACGTGCAAGACGCTGCGCGACTGGTGCCAGACGAACGGCGTCAAGGCGCGCCTGGGAGTCGTGCCGCCCCCAACGGCCGACTTCGACGCCGCGGACCTCGACACGATGCGCACGCCTTCGCTCGAGGCCGGCACGCGCACGCACGAAGTCGAACGGAACAAGTACATCTCGCTGCAGCCCGTCGTCTACTACAAGCGCGCGTTCGTCAACTCCGAAGGGGTCTACGAGTCCGAACGCGTGACGGCCTTCGAAGTGGCCAACCAGCGCATCGTGGTCAATCCCAAAACGGTTTCACCGCTGGGCGAAAACACGACGACGTTCAATGCGTCCCTGGTGCACGACGACGAGGCTCGCACGCCGCTCCTGCCCTACGGCGGCAACAAGATGGTGAACATTGGCTTCAGCGAGGGCGTGTGCCCGCTCTCCAACAAGACGGCGGCGATCCGCAAGCACGAGCTGCCGTTGCTCAAGATCGCGGTGTCCGCTGCGGACAGCAAGCGGTGGTTCAACCGCAGGCTGCGCATTCGGCTCCAGCTGAACACGGTTTTGAAACGGTCCGACGGCCCGCCCGTCGCCGCGCCGCCGCTGGTCTGCGACTCGCCGGCCTTTGTGGTGGTGACGCGCGAGGACTCGGCCTTCACCAAGGAGCAGTCGCGCGACCGGGCGCTGGAGAACGCCCAGAAGCGCAACATCCACAAGCTGTCCGTGCGAATGGAGCAGTCGCGCGAGTCGCGCGAGCGGGCCGCGCAGCAGAAGCTGCGCGACAGCGCGGCGTAGTGTGGCGGAGTGGTGGAGTGGTACAGTGGTACAGTGCGGAGTGCGGAGGTGGTCGTTTGAAATCTTGTCACCGCACGGAGACGCACACGCGCACACACACGACTCGATGCGACTCAGCACGCCGGCCGCGGCAGCGCGCTCCGCAGCTCGCGCTCCGACACGCCCTCGCAAATCGACTTCCAGACGCTCCTGACGGTGCGCATGTCATTGGGAGCGTGCTTGTCCTCGCGCACCCGTTCGAGGCGCCAGCCGCCCCTGCGGTGCTGGACGGGGGTGTCCCACGTCGTCTCGTCGTCGCGAGGGTTGTACATGACGGTGACGTGGTTCGGGTCGTACACGCACTCGATGATCCGGTCGTCGGCCTTCGCGTCGCTGGCGAAGCGGCGCTGCTGCTCGGGCGTGAAGGTGATCCAGTCGTAGCCCACCGGCACGCCGCGGTCGGCCGCCATCAGCATGAAGCGCGGCTGCGGCCCGACGAAGCCCGCCTCGGTGCGCCACTTGGTGGCGAGCCTGAAGTCGATCGAGTTCATGTTGGCCGGCTTCCACTTGAGGAGCGCCTGGCACGTTCCCGGCACGTACGGGTCGCGGATGGGCGTGAAGATGAGGCCGTCGGTGCCGTGCTCGAGATTGCGCCGCGGGTCCTTGAAAACGTAGAGGTGCTTGCTCTTGTCCTGCGACGGTCGGACGTGCTCGAAAATGTACGGCAGGTGCTTGACGTCGTAAAAGTCCTTGAGCTCGACGGCAAACGGCTCGCCCGAAAAGTCGTGCGTGCGGCTCGAGCTCGTCGACGCCGCGAAACGCGGCGCCAGCACCTCGAGCCTCGCCCTCCCCAGCCGCGTCGGCAGCGGCGCGCCGGCGACCAACTCGCCGGCGACGACGCACGCGTCGTAGACGAGGTAGCGCAGCTTCGGCCCGTCGGGGGTCGCGTCTTCGACGAGCTCGCCGTCGAGGAGCGTGTCGTCGACGGGCGGCTTGCTGCGCACGCGATTGGGAAAGTGCATCGGCGGCAGGCGGCGCATGCCAAAGTTGCGGTCCACCATGAACGCGCCCCTGCTGCCCAGGATGAGCAGCATGTAGCGCACGCCGTCGGTCTTCTCGGCCGCGTAGTAGGGCTTGGAGCGGAGCGTGCCGAGGTGGTGGCGCGCAAAGGACACGGGCTGCGAGCCGGGGAACCGACGCTCGCGCGTTTGCATCAACGCGCTGCAGATCTCCTGCAGTCGGTCGAGCTCGCCCCCTTCGACCTTGGGAAGGTCGTCGAGCATAAGCGGGTCGTTGGTCGATTCGGCGTGCGGGCGCTTGCGGGAGGCGGCGTTGGGCTGCATAGGGTCCTTGTTTGTGGGTTGTGTATACACAAGCCGCAGCCCGGCGCTAGGCACGCCGCGTCGGAGTCGACGGGCCGCGCCGGTCCCGCGCGCCGCCGCGCGCGCAAGACCCCCCGCGCGCAACCGGCTGCGGCTCGTGCACTCGAATGGGCAAAGCGGCGATCGTGCACATGCTGCAGCGGACTAGGGACATTTCGAGCCTCCTCGAGAGCGACGACGAGGCCGACTCGGCCGAGGCGGCGCTCGACACGATGCTCGTGCGCGTGGCCTGGGAGCAGTCGCGCATTCGCCCGCGCGCGCGAACGGCGCCCAAGCGCCTCGACTACACCAAGGAGATGCAGCGCTCGAAGACGCTGGTCGAACCGGAGACGCCGCCGACGCCAAAGGTGGAGGTCGAGCACAGCGACCAGTTCGACAGCGAGCTCTCCGACGGCGTCGAGGAGCTGGACGAGGTCGTAGAGGTGGACGAGGACGAACCGCCGGCGGCCGCGCCGCCCGCGCCGCCCGTGGCGCGCGCGAGCTGGCGGCGCCCGCGGGCCTCGACGCTGCCGCCCAAGAAGCGCACGCCGTCGCGCACGCCGTCGCCCGAGCCCGCGCCCGCGCCGGCGCGCTCCGAGAGCTACCGACGTCACATGGAGGAGCAGGCGCGGCAGCGTCGCGAGCGCGAGGAGCTCGAAGAGCGCGAGGCGCGCGCCAAGCGCGCGAGGCGCTCGACGTGCCCGACGTGCTGTCGCGGGCACATCTGCGACCGCCCGCCGCTGCGCGGGCACTGCGCGTGCTGCGTCGCGGAAAAGTGCCGGCGCGCGCGCTTGGACGTGTAGATTTGCGGCGGCGCGAGCAGGCATTGACAGCGAGGGGCGGCGCGATGCTGCCCCTGATCCCGCTGCCGGTGAGCACTGGGGCCGCGACGCGCTCGGAGGCCCTCATAGGCTACATTCAAAATAGAATCTTCAACAACACCCTCAACGATAGCGCCATCGAATACATCCGAAGGAAGCTCGACGAGTTTGCCATGGACAACGTCCCGATCGATGATCGGGACGCCAGGGACCTTGAGCGGCTGTTGAGCGGTCGGGTACGGTGTGACAAACCGTGGCCTTGGCCTTTTCAAAAACAGGAGGTGACCAAGTGTAAGGTGATAAAAAAAACCTAGCGTGTCATTCACTCCGTTCACGCCGCCTGCACGGCCACCGACGCCCCCTGCGCGACGCGCTCGGGCGTCAGCCCCCGGAAGACGAGGAGCATCGCCATCGTGAACTTGGCCGCGACGCTCAGGATCACGTAGGCCATCTCGCCGACCCAGTAGTAGTGCGGGCCCTGGTCAAAGGCCAGCAGCAAAAACTGCACGGAGCCAAAGAGCATGAAGAGGCCGAAGCCGGCCCAGAGCGCCTCGCCCGCGTCCGGCACGATGGCGCCGCTGCTGGTGTAGGCGTCGGTCGCCAGGTAGTACGAGTCGAGCGCCAGCCACCACGAGAGCGCAAAGGGGACGTAGCCGAGCAGGTGCGGGAGGAAGCGGTCGAAGACGTTCCAGTCGCCCTTGAAGAACGGCGAGTCCCACTTCAGCGGCAGTCCTTTGCCGTGATCGATGTGGCGCGACGCGTTCTTCTCGGTGAGGTAGCCGAAGAACATCGTCACGCCCATGCTCACCGTCGACGCGACGACGACGCGCGTCTCGCGCGTGCCGAGCATGGACGACGCTCCGAGCAGCATGATCGAGGCCGACGCCGAGTATTCGAGCCAGCGCCAAAACCCGACGTTGTCGGCCAGGCCGTAAAAGTACCACGATTCGATGGTCCCGCAGGCCCACGACGTCAAAACGACGGCGTGAAAGAGGGCCGAGCAGAAGAACCACACAAACGCAATCCAGGCGGGCTTGAGCGTCGCATCTGGCTCGGCCTTCATGGCGATGTAGTTGCGCTTGAAGGTCGTGGTGTACTCGGGCTGCAGTCGCCATAGGTGGAGCTCGGCGTCGATCTCGGTGCAGAAGAGCACGACGAGTACGCCGGCGGTGTGCGCCAGGAATCCCAGGACGTGCAAGACCAAGAAGGCGGTGCGAACCGCCGTGCCCTTGTCGAATCGGCCGATGAACTGCCCTGACGCGCTTGGGGCGTACGACGGCTTCAGCGGCGATCCGCCGGCGCGGCTGCTGCGGCGCGAGGGGCCGTAGGTGATCCCGGCGCGCGTTTGCATTGGAGTTGCTTTTTAAACACAACGCAACTGGCGCTACGACCGCACTATAGCGGCGGCTCGTGAAGCCGCGCGACGACGACGAGCGCGCGTTTTTGCCGCCGGGTGTAGGCCTTGAGCGCCGCGTTTTGCCTTTCCAAGTCTCTGATTTCGTTGGTGAGCGTGGCGATGTTGGGGTCGATGGGCGCGAGCACGGGGCGCGGCGCGGGCGGCGCGGGCGGCGAGGGCGGCGGCGGGAAGTAGGGCTGCACCGTCGACCAGCGCTGCGTCTCGTACGGCAGCATGCGCGTGCTCGACGGCAGGGACGGCGGCGAGGGCGGGCGCGGCCAGCGCCACGTGCGCGAGAGCTCCTCGCGTTCACGCCCGCGGCGCGACTGCACGGGCGAGTTGGCCTCGCGCGAGGGCGGCGCAATCTCCAGTTGGTCGTTTAGGGTGACGTCTTTCGACGTGACGATTTGAGCAAGCTGCCACAGCGTCTCCTTGTCGTCGCGCACGACGGGCCGCTCGTTGGGGTCGAGGATGGGCCGCGGCGGCATCGCGCGGTTCCACGCCCACCCACTACCAAAGGAGCGCGCGCGAGCGGCAGCCGTGCGAAAGAATTACCGTTCGTACACGCGCACACGCTCGCACACGCTCGCGCGCAGACTACGCGAGCTTGAAGAGGTCGACGGTCTTCTGCGCGAGCTTCGCCTTCCACGACGGGTTTTGCTTGAGCGCGTCGCGGAGGGTCGCCTTGACAATCTTGGCGTGCGCCTTGTTCTGGGCGAGGTAGGCCTCCCACTTGGCCTGGCGCCGCTGGTGCGCCTCGTAGATGAGCTTGCTCTTCGCCAAGCGCCCTCGGTGGCGCTCGTCCCTGGCGGCGGCGAGGTCCACCTTGTCCGGCGCCATCGGCTCGTCGTCCTCGTCGTCGTCCTCCGGCGTCCACACGGGCGCGTCCGGCAGCGCGATCTTGAACAACTCGGCCAGCGTCTTGGCCAGCTGGGCGCTGCCCGCGGCCTTCTTGATGGCGGTGGCGGCCTTGTTCTTGGCCTGGTCGTTCGGCCACCAGAGCGGCTGCTCCGCGTACGACTCGACGACATTCCAGTAGTCGTACCAGTGCAGCTTGATCTTTGAGGAGATGTCGTGCAGCTGCTCGTCGTTGATCTTGTACTCGTGCAGCGTCCTTCCGAGGGTCGCGAGCACGGCTCCTAGCGCCGCCTGCTGCTCGAGCTCCTTTTGCTGCGATTCCTCGAGGAACGCGGCCATCTTCTCGCCGGCGGCCGTGTTCTCGGCCCACCACTCGTCGACCTTGGCCACGCGCGGGTCGAGGCCGATCTCGGGGGCGTCGCAGCACCGCTCGATTTGGGCGAGCACCTGCTCGCGCAGCTGGTGCGTCTCCTTCCAATCGGGGTGGTAGAAGGCGACCGCCGTCGGGGTGACCCGCTCGTTCGGGTGGTGCTCGTTCTGTATCTGGTCGTTGATGTGCACGACCATCCGGTTGCGGACCTGAGCGCTGTACTGGGCGCGATTGAAGTGGTCGCGGAGACGCCACCCTTTGGGGTGGTCGGGCTTCGCCAGCGCCACCAGCTCGTTGATGTACTCGGCGATGCGCTGCTTCTCGGTCTCGTCGATGTCCTGCGGCACCTGCTTCTGCAGCTCCGCTCGGAGCGCGGCCTCGTGCTGCGCGTCGAAGACGAGCGGCGGCGGCCCGTCGGGGTCGGCTCCGATGACGACGCCCCAGCGCTCGCACGTTTCGAAGCTGATGCTCGTCGTCCTGAATCCATGGGGCTTGCTGTCGTCGTCTTCGGTCTGATGGTTGAGGCGGTGCCGGAAGATGAGCCCGAGCATCTGGTGGCCGAGGTTCCGAAACATGTACGACCACAGCACCTTGAGGAGGCCCTTGCCCGTTTCAAACGGAGAGCCCGACTCGCGGCGCAGGCGCTCCAGCGATTGATTGAAGTCGTAGGCGTAGGTCTGGCCGATCTTGAGCGTCACCAGTTCAAACGGAATGTACTCGTTGCGCAGGAGCATGCGGAGGCCCGTAAAGCCGTGCAGGTGCGCGGGAGCCACGTGCATTCCGGGAATGGGCGCGCCGAGGCGGTCGTCGTTGGCCGAGCCCGTGGCCTGGCTGAAGAACCGTTCGGTGCTCCACCCCTTTTGGGCGGCCCACTCCGGAAAGTTCTGCCCGTACTCGCGCACGTCCTCGCACTCGGGCGGCTTCTCTCCGGCGAGGACGTTGATGATGTCGTTCGCGCGCTCGTCTCGGAGGTGCTCCCAAATGATGACATCGTTCCACTTGTCGTTCTGGCGATCGTATTTGCGGATCACCTTCTTCTGGGACAAGCCGCCGCCATCGCCCACGATGCCCTTTTCGCGCGCCCACCTAGAAGGCTTGCACGAAACGGGCATTGCAAACGTCTGCGTGACGTCGAGCTTCATCCAACACGGGATGTAGTCCTTCGTGTAGAGCATCGTGTAGTTGTTGCAGTTTCCGATTCGGCGCTCGCTGTGGTCGGAGGCGTAGGCGGCGACGGCGGCCGCGGAACCGCAGACGAGCAGGAGGACGGCGCCCGAGGTTAAGGTGTTCAGAGTGACGCTGATCGAGATGCCGAATAGTGAGTACAGCGCGGCGGAGGCCGCGGAGCACAGCGCCCACACGAAAGCGCCAGTGGTGGCGGCGGCGGAGGAGAAGACGACGGTCAACACCCCGAGGAGCATAAACGTCGCCCGCGATCCGAAGAGCCCAAACCCCGGCTTCTCGTCAGTGTCGACGAGCGCCGAGTCGCGGCACTCGAACTCGAGCGGGTGCCACTCGCTCGGGTCGATGGAGCCGACCCCGCTGCGCAGCCGGGTCTCGGCGACCATCTTGATGTTCGTCGGCGTTTGGTAGCGCTTGTCCTGCTCGAGGAACTCCCAGAGCCAGTTGCGCCGCTCCTCGAGGGGCCAGTCCTTGCTCAGCTTGGCCGTTTGCGGCGCGTAGATGGCGCTCGGGTCGGGCCGGGCCTTTTGCGGCGGCGGGGGCCGAAGCCGAGAAAACGGCGTCGTGCGCCAGCGGCTGAGCGAGCGGCCCTCCGCGGGGGGTCCGGTGGCCACGGCGTCGACGCCGGACTCCAGCCCGGCGCCGACGGCTGCCTCGTCTTCGTAGCACGCCGAGTCGTCAAAGTGGCGGAGGACCGTCGCGGCGGGCGCGGCGGGCGCGGCCGTCGCGGCGGGCGCGTCTGCGTCGCGGACGTCGCGGCCGTCGCGCAGGCGCAGCTGCGCGCGGAAGGCGTCGACTGTGGCATCGGTGACGGACATTCAAACGCTTGTGTACCTCGACGACTCCCTACCACGTGCTCTACCCACGCACGCCAAATGTACGCGCGCTCAGATGCCCTTGAGCCAGTCGTTGTAGCGCGTGCGCGAGTCGGTGTAGTGGTAGTACGCGGTGCCGTGCCCGGCGCGCTGCGACCGAATCTTGCACACCTTGCGCGCGACGCCGTTCTTCGCGCCGGCGTCCTTGGCCTTGGTCATGAGGTCCTGCGCGAAATTGTTCGTAAAGGGCTTGTTCGGGTCGTCGTCGGTCTGCAGTGCCATGAGGTTGTCGAACGCCGACTCGATGACGCAGTACGGGCCGCAGCCCGTCTCCACGGCGCGCGTCGCGTTGAAGCCGCGCAGCAGGCGCATGCGGTCGTCCGTCTCCCACTCGCCACTCGGGACGGCGCTCGTCCGATCGTAGGCCTCGAGGCCCTCGCCGTCGTACGCGAGCATCGACACGGCGCGCGCCGCCCAGCGCAGCGGCGGGTGTACCATCGCCACATAGCGCTTGCGCATGCCGGACACGGGCGCAACCGCCCACAGCACGTCGACAACGGCGTTGGTCGCGGCGTACCCGCCGACGCTCCCAATCGACTTGAGCGGCTGCACGACGGTGACGGCCATCTCGGGGATCCAGGCGCCCAAGAGGTGGGCGAGGCAGCTGCCGAGCGAGTGGCCCTCGACCATGACCTCGTGCGGGGCGATCCCGCAACCCGTCCCGTGGAGGTCCATCACCAGGCCGTGCGGGCCGACGCCGTCCTTCGGCCAGGACGTGCCCGTGAGCCAGCGCATGGCGGCGACGCCGTCGGCGAGCATGCTCGCTTCGGTCGGAGTCCAATTGAGCCGACCGAGAGGTCCGTCGTATTGCTCGTCGACGTCGGGGTAGCCCGAGAGCGTGAGCGAGAGCACGTAGATGCCGTGATTGAGGAGGAACTTGGCCTCCTCGACCATGTCGGCCCACGTCTGGCAGTTGCCGCCGACGAGGATGGCGGCCCGGACGTGGTGCTCGCGCTTGGGCACGCCGGGGTTGTTGAGCGGGCGCGGCTGCAGCGGCGTCAGCCAGACGGCGTGGGTGCGGCGCTGGGGGTCGTGCGGCTTGGCCGTGTTGAACCACAGCCGATGGGGCGGCTTGGCCGTGTGCTGCGCGAACTCGTCGAGCGCCCACTCCACGCGGTCGGCGAGCTCCGGGTCGACGGTGCCGGCGAGTGGCGAAAACAAAAGGCGGAGCAGGCGCCAGGGCGGGAGGCGGAAGACGCGGCCGAGCACGGCGGCAGCGACGAGCGCCAACGCCGCCACCCAAATCGCGGCGGCCGTGAGCCCGCCGAGGAGCGTGGCGACGGCGACGCGGAGGCAGCGGGCGCCGTCGTTCATTTTTTTATTACAACAAGACGCGCCACGCGAGCGCCAGCCGGCGGCGGCGACGCCGCCGCGCGGGCGGGCCGCGGACGGCCGCGCGCGCACGACCCCCCGCGCGCAACCCGCGAAGCCGCCTTCGCGCCAAGTCGGGCTAGTGCAAAGGACGGTTGCGCGCGGGGGGTCTTGCGCGCGCGGCGCGCGCCGAGGCCCGTTCGCCGAGAAGAGGCCGACCGTCGGTCGGCTGCTCCTTGCGGCAGAGAGTGTAATAGGAACAGCCTCGGCTTCCAACTCTCTCTCGCAAACAACAATGGGTCGCACCACCGCCACCGCTCGCGCCAACGCCGCCGCCAAGGCCAACAAGTCCGCCGCCGCCGCCGCCGCCGCCGCCGCCGCGCCCGTGTCCGACGCCATGTCCCACCTCTTCGGCGCCGAGGTCGGCGCCGCCGCCGCGCCCGCCGCCGCGCCCGAGCCCGTCGCCGCGCCCGAGCCCGTCGCCGAGCCCGTCGCCGAGCCCGTCGCCGAGCCCGTCGAGGCCGGCGAAGACGACGACGCGGCGCCGGCGTGGGAGCCGCCGGCCCCGCCTACCCCGCCCGCCCCGCCCGCCCCGGCGGTTGCGAAGAAGCCAAAGTCGACGCCGCCCAAGCCCGCTCCCGAGCCCAAGCCGGCGGAGTCGACGGCGCTGGTCGTCCGCAAGTCGGCGCCCCAGCCCATGGGTCGCTCGGCCGGCGGCGTCGCCTTCGAGATCGACTCGGCCTCGTACGCGATCTCCAAGGCCGACACCTTCCGCGACCTCAAGCAGGAGCAGATGGAGACCATCGAGCGGCAGCAGTGCATCTTGACCGCCTTTTGCAAGGCGCTCCAGGCCTCGGCCGGCGAGGCGGCGCTCCGCCGCGCGCTCGCGGAGGCCGAGACCACGCTGAGTGCGGCTCGGTTCGCCAAGTCGGTGCTTTCCGACGCCGCGCCCTTTGAGGGCGGCCAGATCGGCAGCGACGCGCTGGCGGCGATGGGCGTCTCCGACTTTGAAGCGCCGGCGGCGGCGGCGGCGGCGGCGGCCGCGGCGGCGGCGCCCGAGAAGAAGAAGCGCAAGATGGCGCCCGACACCTTTTCCAAGACCACGGGCTGGCTGGTCTTCGGCGAGCACATGCGCGAGCAGTTTGCCGATGCCGACAAGGTCGAGCCGCTGGCCAAGAAGCACAACTGGACAAACGGCAAGGTGACGTCGGGCAAGGGCAAGGCCCCGGGCGAGGTCTACGGCATGGACGTCATCTCCGCCGAGTGGGCGCTCCTCGACGAGCAGGGCAAGGCGCGCTTCGACCTCGAGGCCGGCAAGCGCAACGACCAGGTCGCCAAGGACCTGGCGATCTTCAAGGAGCTGGACGCCGAGGCGCAGTCCGCCATGATCAAGGAGCGGCAGTCGAGCCGCAAGCGCAAGGCCGACTAGGGAGTCGGCGAACTCAGACTTGGGCGGTGCGTCGTGTAGCGGTGGTGTGCGTGTGCGTGTGCGTGTTGACTAAGACCCGATTTCTCACCACCACGTCCGCCCCAATACGCTCTCGAACACACACGCACGACACCGCTACAGCCGGTTCGTCGCTGCCACGAGAACGTTATGCTCTTGCGGCGTTAGGTCCACTAGGCTCGTGATAACGTCAATCGCTTTTGACAGCCGGACCCTGTCCGGCGCTTGGTCGCCCTGCCGCACGGCGGCCACAATGGCAATGCCGCTTAGAACACCGTCCCCCAATATTAACACGATGAATACGCTGACAAAGACAATCGCCACCACCACCGCTCCGCTGTGGTCATAGTTGGCCGCGCAGTCCGCCAGCACCTCGACCATGCGCGCGCCGCCCGCCGGCCTCTGCTCGTAAGGCGAAGCTAGCGCTCAAATCTGCGCCGGCCTTGACTACGACTCGTTCTGAAAGGTCCTTCGCGGAAGGAAGATGAGTTCCGCTTCCTCCCTCGCCCACATCATGATGCGCAGATTGGGCGTCGGCTCGTTGCGGCACCGGTTGACAAGTTGGTCCAGCTTCATGGGCACGATCTCGCCGACGGCGGGAACGTTGTAAAAGCACACCTCTTGCATGAGCCGGTTCGTGCTGCCGCCCCGCACGGCCAGCGCGCAGATCTTGACGTCCGGCGCGCGCGCGCGCACGCGGCGGAGCAAAAGCACCGCGCGCGCCGTCGCGTTCGAGGCGAGGCGAAGCTCGGACAGGGTGTCCGGGTCGTCGAGGCACGACGGCGGCCCGACGCCAAAAGCGATGTGCAGCATGTCCTCGAGCGGCTTGAACGCGGCCTTTGCCGGCAGCGTATTGTCAAACTGGACCGCCTTCTTCGCCGCGAGGTTGACGCCCATTGCGCCGCAGAGCAGGCGCTCGAGCCCCATGGTCGAGAGCACCATGGGGTCCTTTGGAGACGGCAGCGGGCCCGGGTCGGGCGGCGGGTCGGGCGGCGGGTCGGGCGCCTTGGCGGGCGGCGGGTCGGGCGCCTTGGCGGGCGCCTTGGCGGGCGGCGGGTCGAGCGCGTCGTCGTCGACGTCCGACCGCCGTCGCTTCTTCTCGTCCTCGCGCGCCTGCTTCAGTCGCCGCGAGGCTTCGCGCACGCCTTCCAGCAGCGTGCCCTCGTGCGCGCACTGCGCCATCTCCGAGATGAGCCACATGAGCTCGGGGACGCACTCGGCCTGGAGCGTCCGGTGAATGTCGCAGAGACGCTGGCCCGGGTGGCTAAACGGGATGGCCATCTGCGCCGCCGCCTTTTCCTCTTCGACCCAGTCGATGTGGGGGCCGGACAAGAATGGTGTCGTGCGACGCGGCGTGGTCTCGGCGCCGCCGAGGCTCGACGTGTGCGCTTGATCGGGCCGGTACTCCGCAGGAAAGAGGCTCGCGTACTGACAAACGGCCCGATCGTAGACCGTGAAGATGGCATTGCGCCGGTCCACCTGCCCCCAAGGGACCGGCGGCCCCTTTCCGTAGACGTTCCGGTGTGAGCACGGCAGGACGTAGAAGCGGCCCAGAAGGCTCTCATCGACCGGCACGAGGCTGAACCGGATCGCGTCCACCATCGTGTCGTTGTCGTGCCAGCGCAGCTTGTCGCCGGGCGTGTTTGCCACGCCGTACGCGGAAAGCTCCGGGCCGAGGTCGAACAGGACGCGCTCGAGAACGAGCGCGTGGAAGCCGACGTGCTGCTCTTCCTTGCTGATGGGCGGGCGCATGCCGAAGGCGTCGACCTTGCAACGCAGCTCCGGAGGCCTGCTCTTGTTGTCCCTTTCGACTCTCTCCTCTCCCTCCTTCCTCATCTTCTTCAGCAACGCGCAGGCGGCCCTGCAGTTGTCGCCGCCGTGCTCCTCTCCCAAGTGCGGGTTGTGCTGGTAGTGCAGCAGGGCGGCGAACGAGACGTCCTTGGAGTTGAGCGGCAGCTTGGGCGACTCTTCCGAGAGCGGCTGCGGCACGAGGCGAGCCCACATCTTCGAGAAGACGAGAAGGTTGGGCCGCGCGGCGTCGTCGTCGGCCAGCGTGCTCGCGTCCGATAGCTTCGCCTCGTCGTATTGGCAGAGCTTGGCAAAGAACTCATTCGCCACGCGCACCATCGACGTCTCGTACGCCCCGTGGATGTCCTCCCCCGGCGGCGAGTGCGCGGTTTGGTAGTTCATGTTGCCAAAGCACTCTCGGAGCCGCGTGGGCGGCGCCGACACGTCGTCGTAGAGTATCTCGCGAACGGACTGCAGCAGGGCCGATGCGTACTCGAACGGATCGCTCCGGTACTCGATGCCAACGAGCCGCGAATTGTACTTGAACTGGCTGCCGTCTTCGAGCGGCACGTCCGGACGTGCCACCCACGCCACGTGCAGCTTTCCGACGTAGGAGACGCCCTTCACCGGAGGCTCTCTGGTCGCGAGGAGCTTGTCGAGATACCGACCGGTGGACTCGCCGGCCAGAAAGGTCATGCGCGCGTCGCGCGCGGCGCACTGCCCGTTGACGCCGCCGGGCGTGTCGGCGAGGTACGCGCACGCGTCCAAGAGGTGCTGCACCGTGGTCGGACTGGTGGTGTGCGTGTCGTCCACCATGAAGGTCACGGAGAGCGCCCGCGCGCGAGTCATCGTGCCTTGCGGGGCGATGCCCATGGCCGCGGCCTTGAGCTCGGCGCTCTCGGCGCGTTGAATCCGACCGACGTGCGCGTGGTCGTGCACCACGGTGAGTCGGTTCAGTTCGGCGTGCGCTTCTTGCAGGACGTCGATGTTGCGCGGGTAGGCGCGCGCCGCGCGCTTCCAATAGGAGGCTCCGCGGAATTGGCCCGGCCTCCGTCGCATCTCCACAATGCCAGCGGGCCACGGCACCTGCTCCGTCGTGTAGAGCGAGTCGGCCGCCGCAATGGCCACCGACGAGAGCTCGTCCAGCGGAGGAAGGCTGATCGAGTCGTTGCTCCATTCGGCAACCTCGTGCTCGTGCGTGTCAGCGTCAACGCGCGCGGCCATGGCGGCTGCGGCTCGCGGCCGCCTTTGTTTCGTAGAGGATTAAACAGCAGCAGGCGCAAGCTGCAGCCGGAGCCGCCGGAGCCGCCGCCGCGCTAGCCAAGCCGACCTGCCACAGTCGGTTCCGCCGAATAGTGCAACTGCCTCCGGAGGCGGCGGCGCGCGCCGCGGCAATGGCGGCGTCGATGCCGTTTATGCCGGTGCTGCCGCACCTCGTCGATCTGCTCCACGCCATGGTCGCCGAGCCGACCAAGGCCGTCGACGACGATGACTTCGAATACGACTGGCGAGACCAATGCGCGCACGCCGTGCTCCTACTCCCGGCCACGTGCCGCGAGGCGCGCGCCCTATCCAAGCTCGACGAGGGTCGCTGGGCGTGGCTGTGCGCATTCGAGCAGTTTCGAATGGGCGCCGCGCGCGCCACGTTTCGGCACCGTGACCTCCTCCTCTACGACGGCCTTCCTTCGTGGATTAACAACCTGTCGACCGCGAGCTGCGGAACGCGCGCGATCACAGACGCCCACCCCGACCAGCGCCTCGTCGGCTCCATCTACGACGCGCCGCACTATTGCAGCGTCGTCTGGGTGGCGTTTGCGATGCGCCTCTCGCGCGACGCGCACCTCAAGGACGCGCTGCCCGCGAGCGCCGACGCCGCGCAGCACACGGCGGGGCTCGTCGCCAACGAGGCGATGCCGGCCAATCTGCCGCTGCGCGTGCGCGTCTTTGCCGGGTTTCTGCGCTGGAGCCTTCAGTACGGGCTGCGCGACGCCATCGCCAACGGCCTCAACTCGTGCGCGCGCCGGGGCTGCCCTCGCGAGGCGCACCCGGAAGACAGTCCGACGTGGAATGCGCAGTACGCCGCGTACTGCTCCTCCGCGCCGGGCGGGCAGCGCTCCGAAGACGACGAGGCGGCGCACGAGCGCGAGCAGCTGCGCGTCTACTGGGAGACGGTCCGGTCCGTCGTGGACATCGCCGCCGAGGGCACCGACGAGGTTGCGCGCAATCGGTGGCACCTCGAGAACATGCGCTTCTGCAGCGGCCGCTGCGCCAAGCAGGTCTGGGACGAGTACGACCAGTGCGTCCGCTGCGCGACGTGCGCCGAGCTGTCGCCCGCGCCCGACGAGGCGCGCAGCCGGCGGCCGCCCAACACTTCCAAGATGTACAGCCAGGCGCTCGAGCGCAACGCAAACTTTGCGCGGCGCATGCGCGCCGACCGCGGCCAGATCCGGCTCCGGCACTGGGACGACGGCTTCTCGGCGGCCGTCGAGCGCGAGCAGTGGGTACGCGCCCTAAACGTCGACGCGGCGATGCTCTACGCGGCGTCCTTCTTTGCCGAGCTGGGCCACGCGCGGCGCTCGCGCAAGGCCGTGCCGGCGCGCCCGGGGTGGCGCGGCGCCGGCGCGGCGTGGCTGAATGCGCTGTCGCGGATCTGCTCCATCATGAAGGCCAAGGAGTCGAGGTGCGCGCCGCCGATGCTCGCGACAAACTACTTCAGCCCGCCCTCGTGGTTTGCCGGCGTCAAGGACGCGGCGCTGTCGCGGATTTTTTGATATCGCGCGGCTCGCGGTGTAGTAGGGTGTAGGGTGGGAGTGGGTGGCGCGTGCTCTAAAATGGCCCTAACGATCCACTCCACGCTCGACCACCTACGCCTCTACGGCGGCAATGACGACGAAGCCGCGCCGACTGGCGGGATGTGGAACGAAAGCTACCTCGCGGCAAGCGGCGGCGTGACCGCCACCGTCGACCACGACAAGAAGTGGACGAACCTCATGCAGGAAAGCGACCCGATCACGCTGGAGCCGCTCGGCGGCGACTTCGACGATCCGCCGACGATCATGTCCGACGCGGGCTCCGTCGTGCTGCGTTCCTCGTACACCACCCTCTTGAACAACCCCGCAATGGTCAGAGACCCCCTGTCCCGATTCGACATCTGGGGAAAGGGTAGCGCCCGCGACAAGAAGGCGAGGGTGGCCCAGCTCCTGACGAAGTTGGAGGACGGAGCGGTGGTGCCGGATCTCGACGAAAACGGCATGGTGAAGCCGGTGCTCGACGCGCACGGAAAGGTGGTCTTCGAGGACTACACGGACCCCGACTTTCCCAACCCGCCCCGGCGTCCGCCGGAGGTGGCGCTGGCGGAGCCGTGGTTCGTTCCAGACGACCACGCCAAGTCCCTGACCTACGAGACCTTCTGCAACGTCTACAAGGACAACCTGAAGAAATTGATAATCTCGCGGTTCAACAACGACGCCACAGCGCGCGCGGAGTCCGGAACGACCCTACACGACAATCAAGTGCGCATCGGCGACCTCCGGATGGGCGGATACTCCCAAACCGTTGACGACGTCTCCACCGTGGGCGACCTCTTCCGCAGGGTCATCGTGCCGGCCTACTACCCCCTGGTGGCGGCCAAGCCGGTGGCAAACGACCCCGCCGACCTCTCCGACCTCGAACGGCAGGAGGCGCTGATAGGGCTCCGTCGGCGCACTCCCCAAAGCCGGCACGTCGAGGCGGCGCTCAGCGAGATTGCCGCCGACCTCGGCAACCTTAGGTCGCTGCACCCGAATCGGCCGCGGGTGGCCGCCCTAACGCCGGCGCAAGACCCCGAACGCCGGCGCGTCCTGGGCCGGCCGAGCCCCCCAAGCGTGCCGGACACCGTGATGAACGATGGGAGGTGCTACGGGCCCGCCGTCTTCCGGTTCTTCTGGCCGCTGAAGGAGCTCTTCGAAAAGTACTTCAACGCCATCGAAGGGCTCGCGCACGTCGCGTGCGTGCATCTGACCGTCGAGCACACCAACTACCTCGCCGTCGCGGGCGGACCCAACAAGGAAGTCAAAGACCTCATCCACGCCATGGGGATTGCCTCGTTGCTGAGAGCGCAGGCGCACACGGCGTTTGTGAACATCACCACGGTCCTGCGCGAAACCTACGTTGGCCGCGACCTCGGCGAGCACTTTGAGAGCGTGATGAAGCTCGTGCATGCCCTCGATGCGCCGAATTGGCCGCCGAGCGTGATCGCGGCGGAGCTCGACCGCCAGTGGCACTGGCACCAACGCCAACCGCAGGCGGACGACGGCGGCGTGCTGAAGCTGGGCGACCCGCTGGCCGAAGCCGGCGCACTCGGGATGAGCCGGAGCGCCGAGGAGATCAGCGCGATGCTGCTGGAGCCACTTCGCGCCATGTCCAGTGTGGACCAAAGGGACCTGGAGTTTGCGAGGGAGTCGGCCCGCCGCGCCGACGCCCGCGACCCCGCCCTCGGTCCCGACTTTGACCAGTGGCAAACGGAGCTGAAAAAGGCCCAGGCGCGGGCCGAGTTTTCCAGCTACATGGTGAGCACCGCCGAGGCGCGCCTCGAGCGCGTGTGGAATATCGTCGTGCAGACCTGCCACTCGCGCCACGCGCTGCGCGCCTTTGAGACCGTGTACGGCGAGGTCTTCAATCGGAAGCATGGGCTGGACTATGGGGAGTGGCTCGGTTTGCTGCAGCAAATGCAATACGACGACTGGAGCCTGCAGTGGCGCACGTTTGCCAAACAGTGGGACGACCTTTACAAGCAGTCCGCGGCTCAGATGAGAGAGGAGGCCAGCGTGCGCCTCCGTCGAGAACTGATCCGCAAGGAGGCGGGCGTCATCGAAGTGGTGATGGACAAGGTCGAGGCGGCCGTGCGGATGCTCGTGCACGGCCTCGTCGACTTCGATGATTTATTCGTCCACTCCTACGCCAACGAGGCCAAGGACGCGCCCGTCAACGAAATCCCCCAAGGGGAGCACCCCTTCCGGTTTCGGTGGAAGTGGGTCGTGAGGGCCGACGCCAACGCCGAGGACACCTTCCCGCCAGACATGACCTGCTACGAACGGCTCTCCGAGCGCGCGCGCACCGTGGTCAACCGCGCGATGCGCGTGGTGTTTGCGCTGCGCAGATCGCACCGCAACGCCTTTGTCAAGGCCAAGAATGCGGTCGGCGGCAACGCCACCGCCCTCCCGCAGCGCGGGAGGCTGCCGAATGGCTACGCCGCGGACAGGCGCTTCAAGGACAACCAGCGCCTCGTCGACGCCTGCACGAACGTCTGCAAGATTCTCGGCGAGGCGAACAACAACCTCTACAGGTACTACGAGCACACGCCGGAGGGGCTCCTTGTGACCGCCGAGTACGCCGACGTCTTCGACGCCACCATTCGCGCCTGCCTCGACGAGATCGACAAACAGGCGATTGGAGTCAACGACCTCGTCATCACGACGCGGCTGCAGCGGCTGGTGGCCGTGATCGCAGGAGAGTACAAGTACGTGGCGTCCATCCCGGCCAACGTGGATCCGCAAAGGGCGCTCGGGCTCACCGGCGGCGATCGCGGGGTGGCGGCGAGGACGGCGGCGAGGCTCAGCGGTATGGTCTCCGAGGACGCCATCGCGTCGTTCATCCGGATGCGGAACGTCCGCATGCGGGAGTACGCCAAGCGCGTCGAGGCGCACATCGGGCGCGCGCGCGGCGACCACCCGATCAACAGCGGCTCCGACGCCGGTCGCGACGGCGACCTATGGTGAGGGTGCGTGTTTGTGCGTGTTTGCGCGACGTGCGCGAATACAAGATTTTTTACGCGAACACGCCGTTCGATAGGTCTTCTTCCCAGCGCCAGTCCTCCTCGTCAGTGTCATACCCGCGGCCGTACCAGAGCGTCTCGACGTACGCAAGCTCCCCATCCCAGCGTAGCTGCATCCACGGGGTTAATGTCTGGTTGCCCAGCGGCCCGGTGCGCATTCTCGTCATTCGCACCCTACCCTCCAGCATCGGCGACGGCGCGACGTATATCTTGAGAGCGACGGTCTGGGCGTGCGTGACCGCGCGCCCGTGCACCCAACCCGGCAGGCCCTGCACGAGGCTGATCATCTTGGTCAGGGCCCTTTTCCAGAACAGTTGCGCCTCCGTCGACTGGGTCGAATTCGCCATCGCAACGCTCAGCGACCGATTCGGCGGCTCCGCTCCGTGGTTGAATCCGTCAGCGGGGGCCTGGCCGAATCTCTCGCGGAGCTCGGGAAGGATGCTGGAATCCAACCGACCCGCGCGGTCGCAGAGCCACGCCATGAACTCGGGTCGGATGTAGATCGACAACAGCCCGTTACTATGCTCGTTGCGCGAAGGCCTGACAAAAATGCGGAACCAGGAGCCGTGGAGCGCACCGTCTACCGTATACGCGTTGAGGTTCTGGCCGAAGAGCAAGCGCAACATCCCCAAACGAAGCCGCGCCTGGGCATCTTCTTCCGAGAGATTGGCATACCAGTTTGTGAGAGTGCCGTTGATGAACGACCCGGCCTGGAGCTTGATCGAGATCTGGAAGAGCGATGGCCACCCGACCCCGTTGTCCACGCGCTTCCACTCGTACGCGACGCCGCGGTGGTTATTTTCTGGCAGCATCGAGTTGGGCTGCTCCAGGTAGTACCAGTGCGCGTTCCGCGTCACAACATCGGCTTCGAGTTCCGCGACGAAGTTGATCAGCTCGGCGTCGACGCCGTACCGGGAAGCGTGAGGACCTGCCGTTAGATCCGTCGAGATCAAGTTGCGCGCGCGCGCGCCCTCGTAACCGGCGGAGGCGTTGTAGATCCACAACGGCGCGGGCGCTCGCATTCGCTGCCTCCGCAGCCGCTCCTCTGCGGCGGCCGCTTCCATTTGCTGAATCCGCCGCCGCGCCTCTTCGAGATTGCGCTGCTCCGCTTCGATCTCGTTGCGCTGCTTGATCAGCTCGTCCACTTCGGCCTCGATTCGCTCCTCGTCGATCAGCGGGCGCCGGTCGTCCGAGTCGCCCCCTTTGGGTGGGCCGCTGAGCAGATCGAGTATCGTCGCCCTATCGAGTGGGTGGCGGTTGCCGGGGTCGAGGCCTTTGCTGTGCTGGAGCCAGCGCCAGTACGCGTCGCCGTCGTAGTTGACCTCGCCGCAGCCCTCCGCCCTCGTGGACCGCCAGATGTACTCGTTTTCATCAAACTCGACGCGCGAGATCGCGCACTCGGACCTGCCCGCCGGCGTGGTCGCGTTCTTGTCCTCGTACTTTCCCGCCTCGTACTCGACCCACTCGCCGGTGCTGACGCCGTCCGCGGCGAGCCGCAGGCCCGAGAGGTTGGGGAGCGACATGCCCCTTCCATGGGTGGCGCGTCCGCGGCGGTTTATCGTGCGCCGCTTCTATTCTTCGGCTGCGCCTTGCGGCGGTCGGGTTGCAAAGGCAATGGCGCCCAAGCGGGGAGTCAAGCGCGCGCGCGACGGCTTTGATATCGCCACGCCGGCCCGCGACATCAAGGTGCTGCGGTCCTACGACAAGGACCTCGACGAGAACAACCGGCTCCTGTACTATGCGGGCGAGCTCGCCATCCTGATCGGCCACCGCGTTCCGACCGAAGACCACTGGCACGAGCTGGAGGCGCTCTACCGGGCCACGGACGTCAAGGCGCGCAGCAGGCGGTCGTGCTTCTTTGACAGGCTGCCGCGCGCGCGCGACGCCGACACCGAGAAGCGCAAGCGGACGTGCTTTTGGGTGCGCTACTGCTGGCTGGCGTGCTTGGCCGCCGACATGGACGAGCGGAACCTGCTCGTCGAGGAGCCGCCCGCGCGCAGCGACGACTCCTACAAGAGCTGGTTCTGGAAGACGGCGCTCAGGAGCTCGCCGCTGCCGTGCACCGACTCGCCGGCGTGCATGCTCATTCGCGTCGAGCGGCGCGCGTGGAGGGAGAAGCTACGGCGCGTGCAGTGGAGGGACGACGTCGAAGCGCGCGTATAGCGTGCGTGCGCGTGTGTAGTTGCGAATTCAATTTAGGTCTGGTTAGCAAGGATGCAACTCCGCCTTCGAGACGCGCGACCTTGTCGGCCGCTCGCACGTACCCCATGTGCATCGCGACCGGGTCGATCGGCAGGCCGAAGGCGATGCGGTCCTCGATCACGCCAATGTTGGCGTAGTGCCGTTTACTCCACACGCTGTAGTTGAGCAGACCCATCCAGGTCGTCTGGTGAATCGGGTCGTGGAGTGCGCGATTGAAAAGGCTTTGCTCCCACTCACAGCTGGTGCGCATTCTCTGCAGAAGGTGATCGAAAAAGGCGACTACGGGTCCGGACGGCTGCGCAAACCAGAGCCCGGTGCTTTGACATGGCGCGCCGTAGTGCAAGAAGGCGTCGCACCGCGTTGCGTTTCCGATGCGGCGTTCGTCGTCGGAATCCTCGGCGGTGTGGCTATCGCTCAGGCCCTGCAACAGTCCCTCTGCTCGCGCAGTGGGCGGCTTGAAAAACACCACGTCCACGTCGGCAAAGACGACGGCGTGTCCGAATCGAAGAAAGCGACGCGCATACCAATACTTGGCGTCTACGGCCACCGTTCGGGTTCCGAAGCGGTCCGTGTCACGGGCAGACGGCCCCTTCACCCACGACATGACGGAGTGATTGCGCACCGCACAGTAGGCGTGCCAGCGGTCGGGCAGACAGGTGAATCTGGCATCAAGCAGCGGTCGGCACGACGCGTTGCCGCCACCGGCGTCCACACCGATGATGGTCGGCTGGACGCCGAGCGTCTCAATGCGCCCGAGGTAGGCGCGCGTCATCCGCAGGAGTGCGGTCTGCGCGGTCTGAGACGCGCTCGCCGAGATCGTCAGCGTGGTCAGCAGCACGTAATCGCGCTGCGCGCGGTTGAGCCGTGGCAGCGGCGCAGGCTCCGCGAGCCTTTCGGACTGGCAGGGCCCCGATGGCCATAGCACGGACGCCGAAACGCAAACGGGGCCGCGGCCCATGCCCTGTGGTCGTGTAACTCTTGTTGGTATTTGTGACGCTAGCGGATGTCGTCAGATCACACTAAAGTGCCCGACGCGGAGGGCGTGTGGCGATTGTTTTTTTACCTACACCCTACGCGCACAACCCCGGCGCGCCTCACCAAAAGTGCGCGAAGAACTGCACGACGTAGTCGAGCCACGTCGGCTCGGGCAGCGATTGCGGGATGGGCAGCTGCGCGCGCAGCTCCAACGGCAGCATGTAAAACTTCTCGTGGATGAGCACGTCCGTGTTCACGTCGTACGGGAAGCCGGACGCCGCCCCCTGCACATTGTACCGAGACGGCAGCGCCTTCCACTCGGGAAAGGCCTCGTTGAGGAGCTCCTGCTCGGCTAATGGGCGCGCGATGCCGCGCCGCCTGTCCTCGTCGATGAGGCCCCGAAGGCGCCAGTAGGTGTCGTTGCTGGGTTGCATCACGAACACGCCGCCGTTGAATTGGCGTAGAATGGGGTCTCCCACGTAGACGGCGCAGAACGGTTCGTCGCCGCAGAGGTCGAAGGCGTCGTCGGGGCTCCGGAGCGTGAGCACGTCGTAATCAATGTACACGACTTGCTGGCACGGCAGCCTCCAAAGGTGCAGCTTGGTGAACATCGACTCGTAGTGCCGACTCATGATCGGCGCGCGGACGCCGCCCTTGAGCACCTCGGCCTCGAACGGGTGGACCTGCGCGTGCGGGCCGTGCAGGTGCCGAGAGGGCACCACGCCGTCGAGAACGGCGATCGGGTCGACGGCGTCGTTGTGGACCACGAAGAGTGGCAGCTTCGTGTGGTTGAGCAGCAGCTGCGCGAAGAGGCCGAACAGCGCCGGCTCGGTCCGTGCCCACGTCCGACCCCCGTGGCCGGGGCTGTCGGATCGTATGCAGAGCGTGGCGTAGCACCTGCGATGCATGGGGACGCCGTTGTGCTGTGGGCGCGCGCGAGCGGCAGCCGATAGCGCGCCAACTGCGCCAACGCGGGTGCGCAGTTGCGAATTCAATTTTTTAGACGTGGACCGACAATCGCACAACCCCCACCTACAGACTAGTTGCCGCCGCGCCGTGCAAAGACCGCGTCGACAATCGACGTGTCGGGGTCCACGTAGGCGGTCGTGCCGGTGGGGCGGAGGACGGTCTTGCTCCGCTCCTCGCGCGCGTCCCACTCGGGAATTTGGTAGCCCTCCGTCTTCATTTTGGCGTCTTCGGCCGCCGCCTTTGCGGCGTCCATCCGGTAGACGGCCTTTCGCAACTTTTCCGCGAGGTCCCCATTGTGAAACTCCCTCCACGCCACTTCCCAGTCGTGGTGCTTTTGCCAAAGGCTGGGGCCGTAGCTGCCGCGCATAAAGTTGCCGTAGGTGAGGAGCGCATTCTGCTCGGCCAACTCCGGATCTGCACGATCGGTCATGCCGCGGCGCGCACACACCCGAGCGCTGTGCACAACCAGCAGCCGCCGCGCGGCGCGATATCCGCAACTGCCTTGTAATTCGATTTTTATCAACACCCCATCTTCACGCAAACTCCGACTCAAACGCCGCCCGCTCTGCCTTGCGGCCCGCGCCGCCTGGCGCGTAGAGCGCGCGCTGCGTCTGCTCCTGCCAGTAGAGCGCGATATTACGCCGGTGGAAGTGGCGCCGGACGAGGCACCAGAACATTTGCGCGACGGATAGCTCGCGATCGCGCTCGCGCCCATCGCGTGTTCTGCTCTTCTTACTGCGAACAAAGAGCCCCGATTCGTCGCACTCGTCCTCGTATTCCCAGATGGCGGAACGCTCGTCTTGCCCACGGAAGTATTCCTCATACTGGGCTTCGAGGAAACACTCGTGTGCGTAGGCGTCATACCGCCCAACCCACGGTGGCTCCTCTGTGTCGGAGTCATCCCGCCGAATCGACGGTGGCGGCGTCGATAGCAGCCTGTGCCGGCCGCGCAGCTTCGCTCTTTCCTCGTCCAAGTGCGACATGTCCCTACTGTCGCACTGCTCGCACTGCCTGCAAAACCACCGATTGCAGCAGCGCGTCGGTTTATACGAGTCGTCCAACGGGTGGAGCGGCACCGGAGGCACCGGTGGCGGACATCCCGGTTGCGTCCACCACTCCGGGGCATTGCCGGAGCG
>Ga0315315_10001048_pt1 | contig 25033 bp, 43 predicted proteins | sample M140m3416metaG_FD_203699 | JGI IMG/M metagenome (GOLD analysis project Ga0315315, IMG submission 203699) | Ammonia-oxidizing marine archaeal communities from Monterey Bay, California, United States - M1 40m 3416 | ecosystem: Environmental > Aquatic > Marine > Intertidal zone | place: USA...
TTGTAAGATGTCAGGGTGTGTATCATCACCTTTCAGTATTTGTTCAGCCGTGTCTGTATCAATCATTATTTCACCCCTCAATACTCTTGTATTCTTCTAGTGCTTGTCTTAATTCAGCCATAACAGTTTCTAAGTCATCACCTGAAACTTTCAATTCCTCAATGGATAGGACAATGTTCTGTCCAGATTTCATGTGCTTCAATTTGACTGAGTATCTAGGTGTTACTTCGCTTCTTGTAAATAATGGCATATTTTATCCCTCGAATATGTGTGGTCGGACATTGACCAAGTGGATATTGCGCCAATACATACCCTCTAACCATCTCATGGTGGCTATCAAGTGGTTGACTACTCTTATCATTGGTTGTCCGACTCATTACATAACTTTTCATACATTATTTAAGGTAGACTGTTACAAAGTAGTCTACCATATGGTGGGAGAAACGTGAAGCGTTAACCAGGGATGATGGTTCTACTCTCCCTCGGTATTACGTTAGTTGCATTAAGCAACAGTAGAGAGGAGGGGAGACCAGAATCCTGTGGTTAAAGCAACGTGAATGAATGCCACCTGAAGGTGGGGTTTAATCACATAAAATATCAGTCGTAGGAAGATGATGCTACCAAGCATCTCGATAGCGTTCTCTCAATATACGTTTCACTAATGCTTAATGCATCACCTATCGACACGCAATTGAGATGCTGGAGCATCAACTCCTACTCCTGCATCTTTTATGCAACCATATGGTTCATCGTAGATTGGACAGAACCAGATTATAGGGCTTACACTTGTTATTGTAATCATTGCATCTGCGCTTCGTTGGCTGAATACGTCTGATAAAGAAATATCAGAAGAGTATATGTATTCATCCTTTGAAGACTTGATGGAATGAAACAATCCCTTCGCTCCAACCATATGGAACAACGAAGTGGTAAAATATACGATTGAGGAGAAAGTCAATTATATAATTGTATGAGGCATTAAGTGCCAAGTAATACGTTGATTATATAATTGGTCTTATGACGAAGAGTGTATTTTCGTTCCTTAAGGTCTATGACCATATGGGTGTAAGTATAGCATTAATACGTCATTGTAAAAGGTGCAGCAGCACTAAAGATGTTGCACTGTCAATGATGTATATGCTATGTACGAAGTACGGAACTTGCCCCTCAAAAAGAGATGATTCTGGGCGTGATTCGCTACGCCAGAGAAAACGCTACGCTTTTGCTTAACGCTAATTTATCTGTCATGCCCATATGGTTGTTACTTTGTTATAAGAACCAGATGGATTCTCCGACTTTCTGTGTTTATAGTATCGAACTACACCAGCATCATTCGATGTTCAACACGCTTGGTTACGGTTTTGGACTACACCACTATTGTAGCCTCTCCATCCTTCCTTTGAATGTACAACTACTTGCCCTACCTTGAATGGTAGAGACACTTAGCGGGTTTCTCATGCCGAGTAGTTTGGGTTCTGACACCACTATACAGGAAATATAAGGTCGAGCGTTGTTTATACTATCTGCATCGTATGATGGATAGCACTGGAATAACTTACGGGATTTCCACTTCTATTTCCCACTCGTTTATGTAAGGTCTATGTTTTGTTTATTAGTCCATTAAACTACCGTTTGGCTAAAACCTGAACATAGAAAACAGGGACTGAACGGATTGGTGCTTCCACTTTCCGCCAATTCTGAATGGGTGTCTATTTTGCTTCGTGGCAATTCACCCCAGAAAACATACAAGAGAAAGAGTTACCTTTCATTTGAACTGCCGAAAACTTTTCTCGTTTTAGACTCGTTACCCACCACAGGTCTTGCATTCCATTAGCCCTAGACAAAGGACTTATTCTGGCACAGTCATGCCGAGTTACGTTTCCTCGACATTACATAATTTGTATTACATTATTTAAGGTAATCATCAGCAAAGCATATTACCATATGGTCGTAGACCTTAAGGTAGTTTTCAGCCGAAAAACTTTTTTCTAATTTATACGTCTATGACTCCGTACTTAACGACTTGCTAAATCACAAAAACCATTCCATTAGTTTTTCTAAAGAAAACCGCTTCACTCTACCATATGGTTTGATTATACATAATCTATCGCGACAGGAACTGTTGCGTAGTTTAGTGAAGCGTAGCGGTAGTCGAACCTGAAGCAAAAATAGGGTACTGAGTTCCTTCATTGGCTACGCCTACTTGTATCCTCCTGATACAAGCACCATGAACTCATTGCTTAATGCAACCATATGGTACAAGGTCGGTTGAGATTTGTCATTAAGAACGCCTACAATAGTAGGCTCAACCGCAGCAGTACCTTATGGGGTAAATTATAATTAACATTATTAACAACCATATGGAACAATGAAATGGTTTTTTGTGATTTTTGAAATGGTAAAAGATTTTTAACATTGTATAGTGCATCTAGCACTTGAATACAATAAATGTGAAAAGTCTTGAAGCCATGAAATAATAACGAAAAAGTCTCCATAAGGGCTACACCCATATGGTTTGTTTCTGCGACACGTTAGAGCGTTAGTTGCATTAAGCAACAGCAGGGTCGGTGAAAAACAAACCAGACGCAGCGCTCGCCTGAAGGGGTAGAAACCATAAAGATTCAATCACCGATTATTAGCCCTCGCAAATGAAACCGATGAACGGTGCTTGGCTACGCTTAATGCGTTTAATCACCATTAGCACTACACTCTCGTCTTATCATAGTTTTCATTTCCCAAAACTATAATCTCAATTCAATCACTATTATTGGTACTACCATATGGTCACACTCAAGATGTGCCTCAAAATTAGGGTTTTGTAGACGTTATCTCCTTGTATGTTTATCCCAGTAAACGCGCTCCGCTATCTACAACCATATGGTTGATAGTGCATACTTTGTAAAAAAACGAAAATACCTCATTCAAAGGACAAAAAGAAGGGTGAAGGTGGCCTATCACCTAAATCACTCTTCTTCTTGTCCTCCACTTTGAGTATCAATCATATTCGGGAAACCCTCATCGCTGAAAGTACCATCCCAATGATATCTCTTATCCGTATTACCTGCAAATGCGTTATATGCGGATGACAGGCGTAGGGACTCGGCCTTAGTCATCTCTTTTGCGTATTCTTTACGACCATCATCCATATCACGGTATAGAACACCACCGGACTTGCCGTGTGTTCTTGCTGTTCCACAAACGATGTCATAGACTACATTATACATTTGATTGTAATATGAGTCTCTATATGTATCAAAGCCAGATTTAACGCCAACAGGCATTAAACTCTTCCTTCCGCCACCAATAGGTGAGTTAGGAAGATGTGCAAATATACCAGAAATGCTTGTCCAATGTTTCTTACGGAGGTCTGATTGTATGTCCCCGATAGCAAATAAACCATCAGAGATAACCTTCAAACCAACGTGTTCTTGATTAGCGTCAAACCAATCATCAATCAACGTTTTCTTTGCATTCCATGTATTATCATCTAAACTATAATCTACCATACTTATTTCCTCCAAGTTATTAGAATAACTTAGGTGTTAGGCCACCTTCATTACATAATCATCTATACATTATTTAAGGTAGTTTTTCACAAAGTAACCTACCATATGATTGGAGCATTAAGCGAAAACAACAGTGTATCCCAGAGTAAAGGCTTAAGGCGAGGGGGACACTACGTTTTTGCTGGTTTAGATAAACAACTGCCGTTGGCCGCTATTTATCACCAGACGCACCCATATGGTTGTTAATAATTTGATTATAATTTACCTCATCGTGCGGCTTGCGAAAGACCCACGTAAACTCGACTTTTTCTTAATGAAAATACTCTTTCACCACCCATATGGTTGTTAATAATTTAAATTATAATTTACCCCACTATGGTGGGTCTAACCATGTGTACTAATGTACATGTTCTTAATGACAAACCATGCTTACTCCCCACCATATGGTTGTCCATAATTGCAGGGCAGTTTCAGCGAACAAAAAGGTATGAATAAGGTAGCGCAATAATAGTGCTACATTAGTCATGCCGTGAGCGATTAAAAACATCATGCACTAAGTTAGGATTTACCACAAGAACCTTCAGCCTTCGGGGTAGTAAAATGTAAGTCCGAGAACCTTGCTGTATCAGCACTCCCATTGTAGGTGCTTAATGCACCGAGGACTGCTGCTCCCTCAAGGGACTTATCATCCATTACCATATGGTAACATTATATCGAGAATAGATGATAGAGATAGGGGGTCATCGAGGAGTACCGCCTCCTTTATATAATGTATCAAAAATATGGATATGTCGGTGGCAATTAAAATTATTTGGCCTGTTAAACACGCATTCCACCAATGGCCTACTTATACTAATTACAATTAATGGCTTAAAATATTCCCATGTGAAATAGCCACTACTTGTAATACCGTACCGAGGAGACTATCTAAAAATAATATATTATCTATTTTGTATGTATATATATATACATATAATATACTATATGATAACAGATTTCGACTTGTCCTTTCATCTTTCTAATTTCTAATTCGGGTTGGAAAAATGGATGAGACAAAATGAGGGGGTTAGGGTATGATATCTATGTTAAAATTATATATTTATAATATTATAATTATTCTAACTAATATATATAACAACTACCTACCTACCTACCTACCTACCTACCCTGATGGGGGGTTAGAAAAACTAGAAAATTAGAATAACAACTCAACCCTTGCAAAATGCACCAGATATCAATCGTATCTGTCTCATTTCTATTATTCAAGATAATTGGAATAATATTAGAATTGACGAGCGAGGGTTATTTAACAAGAGGAATTAAAATGAAACAATGGACAAACGAAGAAAGAATAATAGCAACGAAAATGTATGAATCAGGTAAATCATATGCAGACATATCTAGAAGATTGAAGAATAAAACTTACAATCAAGTTAGATATTTTCTTATGCATTTAAAGAATAAAGATGTTGTAATTAAAACAAAGAAAATTGAATGGAATGATTATAAAAAATATGGTGCTAAACCCTACATGAAACATGGTGGATTACCAATGCAACAACAACCAAAAAAGGAGTCTTCAACTCAAGATAAAATCACCAAAACAATGGATGAAATTAAAGACTTTTTAGTAGCGAAAAATAACCAATATGGTGACTCAGTTTTTCAACCTGTTAGAGTATTTTCTAAGGCTGATAAAACAGAACAAATCAAGGTTAGAATTGACGACAAATTAAGCCGATTAAAGAGAGGCAATGATAGCATCGAAAGTGATGAAGATGTTGTATCAGATTTGATTGGATATCTCGTACTATTATTGATTAGTATGAGAGAGTAAAACTCATAGTTTCGCCCTGTTGTGGCGGAGCAACAATTGAGCAGGTTTACCCTTAGAAAAAGACGAATAATTATTGCTTGTTTCTGGTATTGGCATACTTTCGTACATTTCCTAGTTACAGTAAAGTTGTAGTATGTACTGTAACAGGGTAAGGCCACCACAAAACTACTGCTGCAACAGTAGGGTCTTGTCTTCCTGCTCAAACAAAATAAGAGGTAATAAAAATGAATAATTGTAAATGTATAAATGGAATAATAATGAAGCAGATAGCAGTCGCTGATTGGGTATCTTACCCATGCGATTGTGTAATAGAAAAAGAACTAAAACAATATGAAGATTGGTTCAAGATAGTCAAAGGCGAAAGTCGGACAACCCCAAATGGAGGAAATTAAAATGGTTAAAAAATGGAAAAGAGAAAACACACAAAGAATGAGAGTAACTTATACTTATGATAAGTATAAGGAAGCGGAAGAGTATAGAGATACTTTCCGTGTAATAGAAGGAACATTAGCATATGTAAATATGCCATTGGCTAACTCCTTCTTGAATATATTAAACGAAAATACAGGCAAAGTAGAAAGTATTGCATTCGGATTAATATTGAAAATTGAATGGGACACAATGCCAAAGTGGACACAAATGACAGAACAACAAGTTGTTGATTCTGCAAAGTTTAGATTGAAGAACTTAGACAATGAACTTGAGATTCAGAGAAACAATTTCAAGCAAAAGAAAGACATGGATGAAATGTTGCAGAAAGATAGTGGGGTGCAATGAATGTTAGAAATGGATAGAAAACCTGTAAGATTCAATTGGATTGATGATGTGGAGATGCCTCCCATCACAATCACAATGGACAGTGAGGATAACCCTCAAGTCCACATTAATCGTAGTCATAGAATATGGCTATCCCTTAACAGAAAACTCATTGCAGGAATATCAGAAGAACTGTTTGGTAAAATAGATGAACTATTGAATGCACACCTACAAGAACAGAGAATGTTTGAGAAAATGGAGGAGTAATATTGTCTGGAATAGTTAGAGTAAAATGCCCAGAATGCAATGAATGGATGCGTCAATCATCTGATTTGTGTCCAGATTGCATGGTATTTCTAATAAAAGTAGAGGAGGAAGAATAAATGGATAATAGATTTAAAACAGCAAGAGGACATACTGTATTGTTTCACGGAGCAATCTGTGCTTACACAACAGTAGTAGAAAAGACACCACGTAAAGTAATGGGTAGTTATGACGTAACTTACGTGGATGTACACTTACACAGTGGAACTGTGTTTACAATCCAACCAGAAGATACTGAAAGGTTTCTCGAATGGATGAAAAGATAGGAGGAAAAAAAATATGCAAATGAATATAAAACAATGCGAATGTGGAAAAATAATAAGCAGAAATAAAGACATGTGTAGAGCATGCAATGAAAAGGTGGTGATTGAATGACAATGAAGAAACTACGAGATGAAATGCAAGCAACACTAAACACGGAGATAGCAAGGTCAATCAACGATGATTGGGATTATAACGTTAATACTTGGATTGAAGTTCTTGAGATGGTGCTAAGAAGAATAGACTATTACATGGGTGAGGAAGAATGAGCGATAATTATTATCTTAGAAGATTTGAATGCACAAGAAATCAATACCGTAGAGTTGTGAATGGTGTAGAGTACCAAGAACACTTAGACGGAACTAAAGAAGAATATAAAATTAGAAGAATGAAAATATTAGGAATCGGTGAGGAAGAATGAATTACGATTACGAATTGATAAAGGAAATAGCAAGAAGAGTTAGTGAAGAAGATAGGAAAACCCTACATAACATAATGGGAAAACACAATCTTTCTGCTGACAAGAAAGACACATTGTATCAACTCGCTTACCTTATGCTTGAAGAAGTGGAAGGCGAAGAAGAATGATATGTCCTTGTTGTAATACTGAATTACCTGAGTACAAATATTATGATGAAGAATTGGGAAGATGTAAAACAGTGGTGATGAGATGAGAAGAAGAGAATTAGGAACAGGTAGATGGGATAAGAAACTCATACAGAATATGGTTGAATTATCCGTTGCTGATGACTATGAAGAAGCAAAGCATGAATGGATTGCTACTGGTGAAGTATGGTGGAGTGGATTATCTGCTATGCCAGATTGGGCTGCTAAACATTCACGCAAATGTCTTTGTGGACATGACATAGTTTATCACTTTGAGATTCTTAACACTGAAAATGGAGTAAGAGAATGTGTTGGTTCAGACCATATCAATTCTTATCTAATCTTTAGAGCAATCAAAGAGGAGAATCCAACACTTGCTGATGAGATGATAACTGATGAGATGATTGAACAATGGATTACTGTTAGAGTTGAAACACTAAAGAAAAAGGCTTGGTGGAGAGAAAATGGTGAACAGTTTTCTGAATACTTCGATAGGATAAAAGATGCTGATTTACGCGTTAACATTAGAAAAGACGGTAAAAGGTACTATGATTCTGGTCTTAAAATGTACAGAGATAAAACCTATATTAGAAAGGTATCCTCTGGCCAATTCGGTGAACCAGAATACAAAATGCCTAGCATTGTATGGAGATGGAATCATCCTGAGAACCCAAAAAGACAAATAGAAACTAGAGGTTATCCTAATGATAAACTATGGAATGACCTACTAATGTTCTACTTTAACGTTGATAAAGCAGAAGAAATTGTCAAAAAAGAAGATGATTTTATTGAAAGAAGAAAGAAGACTTTAGAAAAACATGAAGAAAATCAATTAACTATCAAACAGCAACAAATAAAAAGAAGATTAAAAGTTGCTGAAGAAGTAGAGAACATACAATTTTCAGAACATTTTAGAAACGTATGTGACTTTTATGGAGTAAAACCTTTCATAAAAGAACAAGGTAGTAACTCTTGGGAAGAAAACTTCTTAAATAATGTCAAGAATAGGATGTTAGGGGGACAGACGCTAACTGAAACTCAAATCTCCACACTTTGGAATATATTAGATGGAGATGGTAGAAAAGCAATGGCAACTCACAAGCAAAAGCAATTTTTAGTTAGGTTAGGTTATGAGGGGGACATAGACGAACTTACTAAAAAGCAAGCAAGTGAGGAAATAAAAAGACTAAAAGGAAACTGGAGGTAAATCAAATGACTGAAAAAGGAAAAAGTAAAAAAGAACTAGAGAACGACATAAAACTACTTAGTGAAAAGAATGAGGAATTGACAAGCAATCTTGTTCAGGTAAGTGAAGGCTACCAGAACTTGTTAAATGCGAATCAGAACCTAACTATTCTAGCCGCTAGGTATGAGGAAACTATTAACTTGTTAACTGCAAGACTCTTAGAGTCAAGGCAGACACAGAATAATTGAGGAATAAAAATGTTATTGACAATAATGAATGAATCTGGACACACTGAATTAGTTAATCAAACTAGTTCACAGGTAATAGACCAAATTAATGACCATCCATCTCATTGGGTAATCATTAATGGTGAACTGACATCAAGAGAAATGATATCAGAAGTAAGTTGGGACACTGTAACTTCAGTAGACCTAATTCCAGCAATAGTTGGCGGAACTCAGTAAGTGAGTTATTCGAGGGTTGGGTAAGATGAAGCCTTCACTACCCACCCTCACCCATTGGGGTATTAATATGATTAAAGACAATGTTAATTTTATAGATAAAAATGCATTCCTAAATATAATGAATATATTTGGTTGGAATGCGAAAGATGATTTTTTGATTCACAAGGATATGGCTGTTGTTAGAGCAGACTTTTATCCTACTGGCCATGTATTCGCTATCAGCAAAAAGGCTGTTATCGTATGTGATGGCAAAATGGAAATAGAATACAAAGGAAAGACTTACACAGACTTTTCCGAGTTATATGATAAATATGGAAATAAAGCATTCGATACTTTCTCAGATTGGGATATCAAAGTAGAGAAGCAATGGACTGTTAAAAAGAACGGTCAATGGTGTGCGGCATTCACCAATCTAGCAGAAATGCCATATAGAAAAGCAATAAGGTGTTAAAATGAACGAACTTAAAAGTATAGTAAAAGATGATGACGATGACAATAGAGCAAGCAAAATTATGAGTGATATCACGGTTTACATGAAGTATGCTAAATGGCTTCCACATGAATATAGAAAGGAAACTTGGGATGAAATAGTAGACAGAAACTTAGATATGCACTTAAGAAAAATTGATTCTATTGATGGTAGCGATGAAAGCAAAAGAGCAATGAAAGAAGAATTAAAAGATGTTTACAATAATTATGTTAGAACATTCAAGATACTCCCATCTATGCGTTCCATGCAATATGCAGGTAAAGCAATAGAAGTGTCTCCTAATTCTATCTATAATTGTGCATACATGCCAGTTGATTCAGTTGAGTGTTTCCACGAATGTATGTTTTTACTGATGAATGGAACAGGAGTAGGTTACTCTGTTCAAAGACATCATGTAGGACAATTACCAGAGATTGTATTACCAAATAAGAATAGGACTAGAAAGATTGTAATTCAAGATTCTATAATTGGATGGGCTGATGCAGTAAAAGAACTATTCCGTTCTTATACAGGTGAGTTAAGTCAAACTCCAAGATTCATCTATGATGATATTAGACCTAAAGGAACTAGATTAAAAACAAGAGGTGGAAAAGCACCAGGAGCGACACCATTACGTGAATGTATGGTTAAAGTAGAAGGAATACTTCAATCAAAGAATAATGGTGAAAGATTAACAACTCTAGAATGTCATGATATTATGTGTCATATTGCTGATGCTGTAACAGCAGGTGGTAATAGACGGGCAGCATTAATTAGTTTGTTTAGTGCTGATGACCAACACATGATTAATTGTAAAGCAGGTGATTTTTATGTTGATAATTCACAAAGATTTAGAGCGAATAATTCTGCTGTTTTACTAAGACATAGAGTAACCAAATCTTTCTTCAAGGGATTATGGGAACGTGTAGAAGCAGGTGGTTCTGGCGAGCCAGGAATATACCTAACTAATGACAAAGATTGGGGAACGAATCCCTGCTGCGAAATTGCTCTTAGACCTTATCAGTTCTGCAATTTAACGGAAGTAAATAGTTCTACTGTTGAAAGCCAAGAGGACTTGGAAAATAGAGTTAGAGCAGCAACTATTCTAGGTACAATGCAAGCGACTTATACCGACTTCCATTACCTTAGAGATATATGGAGAACTACTACCGAAAAGGATGCACTGCTAGGTGTTTCTATGACAGGGTTAGCATCTAATAGGTTGAAAGGATTAGACGTTACAGGAACGGCTGTAATGGCTAAAGATGTCAATGCTAAATGGGCTGCAATGTTAGGTATTAATGCAGCATCAAGAGTTACTTGTGTTAAGCCATCCGGTACTGCTTCTATGGTACTAGGTTCATCATCCGGCATACATGCTTGGCATGATGAGTATTATATTAGAAGAATTAGAGTTGGTAAGACAGAAGCAATATGTGACTATCTAACTGAAAACCATCCAGAACTTATTGTAGATGATGAGTTTAATCCAGATGGTAGGATTATAGAGATACCACAAAAAGCACCAGAAGGTGCGTTAATTAAAAGAAATGAAAGTACGTTTGATTTCTTAGAAAGAGTAAAGGAAACATCTGTTGGTTGGGTTAAACATGGACACAACAATGGACAAAATACTCACAATGTATCTGCAACAGTTTACATTGATAAAGATAAATGGTATGAAGTTGGTGAATGGATGTGGAATAACAGACACTTCTACAACGGATTATCTTGTTTCCCAAATGATGAAAGTGTGTATGTTCAAGCACCTTTTGAAACATGCGACAAAGAAACGTATGATAGAATGTTAGATGTGTTAAAGGAAGTTGATTTAACTAAGATAATGGAATATGACGATGACAGTAATTTCGGTGTAGACCCTGCTTGTGCCGGTGGTGTATGTGAAATATAATAACGTGCATGAATTAGTTAATACGATAGATAAAGCAACAATGATGGAGAAGTATATGGTTGAGTTTTTGGAGGGTGCAACCTCCATAACTCCCGTATCCCGATATGGTTGGACTTGCTTGAATGCTTCTCATATGGCAACAGTTTACCTAGAGAAGTTGAATGAATTAAGAAAGGTTGGTGAATATAACACCACCAAAACATCTCAGAAATGGTATCTTAAAAGATTTTTTAGTGCATTGAGCGTAATCATTATGAAATCTGATTTGATGGAAAGTAACGCTCTGCTTGTAAAAGAAAAAATAATAGAAATATATGAATTATCAGAATATATAGAGGCGAATAAAAATGAAGTTTAGTGATTGTAAATGTGGAAGTAATAAGTTTAATTTGAATATGAAAGGCAAACTAATTTGTCAGGCTTGCGGTGCAGAGTTCAAACCATTTGGTGCAGAACATCATAAGGTAATAAAACCAGATGGGTTTCATTTCTTCTGGGCTGTATTCACTCCCCATTTTATTGAAAGATTAATGGAAAGAGTTCCAGATGCAGATATAGAAGATGTATTGAAAGTAGCAGCACATATAGAAAGAAAGGCTAAGAGGAATAAGTTTCAATGTACTAGGTGGAGAAATAAGCATATTATTTGGAAGTATAGATATAATGAAAGAAGAAAGAGATTAGAACTTGAGTTTGTTAGTATAGTACCAATGAACAAGTTTACAGCAGTCTTAGACAATGGGTTTTACATTAAAGATGTACAATTTGTAGAGATTGATTTTAGTGAGGAATTAAAATGCGAGAAGAAAAAGAAGAAGATAAGAATAAAGAAAAAGAAATAAAATTAGAATATAACAACATTCACAAATCAGATATAATAAAAGCATTAAAACAATATCTGAAAGAAAATGATAGAAAGAGAACCAAAGCAGATGGTTTTGGTAGAAGACGCGGTAATGGATTAGAAAGACCTAAGATTGGTAAGACATATTACTCATGGAGACAGTTTGCTAAACTTAGCAAAGATATTGTCTTAGTGTATGCTATATCAGTAGGTTGCGATTATCAATATATAATTAGTAATAGAGATGGTAAAAATGTATGAATCATATGGAAATAAATATAACTTAAAAGTAAGATTTTACATTCCTTCTGATGATAGAAGTCAATTTGTTGAAACTAATTGTGTATTGTATTCCACTTACGCTATTAATATGTTGAATAGAGACTATAATAGAACTATCAACACTCAAAATCATGGCGGTTCACATGCTATTGTTAATAACAGAATGGATTATTCTGAAATCAATATATCTGTAAGACATGTAGGTGGATATCAAAAAGGTGAACCTCTTATATTAGAAGCAAAAGGTATCATCCAATACATATTAGGTCTTGGTACTAGAAGAGGTTGGTATAAAGCACCCGATACATATAAACTAGCATTTGTTTTTCCAGACCATAACCCTATGGGAGTAATATTAATTGATAAAGGTAAAACATATTACAAGTTAATGAATCAAAGGGTTAAGAAAAACAACCTTTTGTATTCTTTATCTCGTTATTTATTTAAGGCATGTTCAGAAAAGGATGGTGTAAAACTTCTTACTTACCTTATGGGTATGTTAGAATTGCCAGAAAACATAACGTATGTTTTGGAAAATAGATTACCTTATCATTTCTTTGATATGTCAACAAGAGCCAAAGTAGATTGTAGATTGAACACTCAATTAATAGGAACTAATGAAGTAGCAATTGAAGTATCAGATGGTATATGGGGTAGCCTAGAAGTTAGCGATTTAGATACTATGATTAACACATTTTATTACGGTCATAAAAGGTCTAGTAGATGGAAGAATTGCTCACCTAGAACTCTTTGGACAAGATGTATGGGTGAAGAACCTACTGATGCACAGTTAGATTTGATGAAGGAGTTCTTAGTTCAAAATAGAACTAAAGACTTAGTGGAAAACAGAGCAAAGGAATTAATGAGAAGTTTAGTGGATAAATATCCAGATAGAATTAATCTAATCACCATAGAACATCCCGCACCTAGTTATTCAAATGATAAAAAAACTAGAGAGTACAAAGTTATGGTAGTTTCTGGTAAAATGTGTGATTGGGCTATATTTGAAAGTAAGAGTGTTAGTGAAACACAGAAGGTTCGAGTGTATGTTTGGAAGGCTAGTGAGAATAAATGGAGTGGTTCAATATGTATTGATAACATTCATTCCAACTCTAGTTTAGGAGACCAATTTGCAGCAAGAGCATTGGCTCTATTGAACGATAGCCTAACTGTAAAACTTGTTCATACTATTAGTAGACACATAGATGAAGATGTTATATCTGGTGAAAGGGAAAGTAGATTTCCAGTACCTGTACCTGAAATGGATAAGGACACATATAATTGGGGAGTTCATCTATGAAGTGTAGTGAGTGTGAAGGATTAGATTTTGAGATTGATGATAGATTAGGAGAACACGTTTGTGTTAGTTGTGGATATGTTCAAGTATCAAATATATTTGAAGAAACTAGTAAAACCATAGTAACAACAGACCATCACTATAATATTGGTAGTGGTATTTATCTTAAAGAAGCAGATAAAACATTAGGTTCTTTTATCGGTGAAGGTCAAACTAATAGTAAAGTTTTATCATCACTCAAAAGAACACAGATGAGATTTAGAGATAAGAAGAATGTGTCAATCAATAAAGGATTGTTAGAATGTAATATGGTACTATCACCATATTTACCTAATACTAGTTTGAAAGATACTGTTCATGGTTATTATCGAAAACTGTATCTTAACAATAAGTTTACAGGTGTTCCATTAACTCTTAGAGCGTGTAGTGTTGTAATTATATCTCTAAGAGAATATGGGATACCTATCAGTATAAGTGAAATCGCTGAAAGAAATAACGAAGATGCACACAAGGTTTCTAAGTGTGCTAGACACTTTGCTAGATTCTTAGGTAAATCTCACATACTACAAAACATGCCTATATCATCTTGGATTGATAGAGTATGTAATGACTTGAATGCTAGTAGAGAGTTCACTAGTGATTGTAGGTCGGTTGTAGAATATCTACACCAATTAGTAACTGCCAATGATGTACACTTCTCAAGAAGTTATATGGCGACAGGAATATGGATGACTTCTATATTGCGTGAAGAGGGTAAGCCAGAGTTTACCCAACAGGAAATATGTGATGTTTGTAACTGTTCAGCAGTTGCACAACGTTTAGTTTCCAAAAAAGTTTTTCCTATGTTAAATCTTAATAAATCTAATCTTAAGAATATGACTGTGGAAGAGTTTGTCTCTGGAATAAGAAATGGAGGAATATTAAAATGAATATAATGAAGAAAAGAAAAGTGCTAGTAATTGGAGTTGGCGGTATAGGGAGTTTCCTTACACCACTTCTTCATAGAACAGGGTTGTATGAGATTCATATGCATGACCCCGATGTTGTTGATTTGAAAAACATCAGTTATCAAAACTTTAAACATGGTGATATAGGTTTAGATAAAGTAACTGCAATGAGAATTAACACTACGGGTCTTAATCACATGACTGATGTTGGTTTGAATTGGGGTAAAGCATATCCTATCTTAACTAAGAAACAGTTAGAAGGTTTTGATTTAGTTGTTTGTTGTGCAGATAACTTAGCAGTTAGAAAACTATTGTACTCTCTTGGGTTTGGTGATGATTGTGAACAAGCATGGTTAGACCTAAGAGCGCAGGGTAGAAATGGTGCGTTAATTAGTTATCTTACAGAAGGTAACTTTAGTGAAACTTTACTAAATGGCCCAGAAGGTTCTTTCTCTTGTCAAGGAGAGAACTTTAATGAATCCTTAAATACTGAGGATTTACACTTTACTCACGTAGCGATTGCTGGATATGGCGCACAATGGATGCAAAGATGGTTTAATGGCGAAGAAGTAAAAGACAAAATTATAGTAAACATATAGGTGATTATTATGCGAAAAACATGGACAAAAGATGAAGAAGAAATGATAGTGCAAGGTTGGCCTGTTAAGGAAAATAGAGATTCCTTAGCAGAAGAACTTGGTAGAAGTAAGGCAGCATGTGCTGCAAGATATCGTAAGTTGATTAAAGAAACTCCTGCAAAGGATTTGACTGGAGATGCTTATGTAGAAAAAGTTCGACAAATGAAAGAAGAAGTAGTTGAAGAAGTTAAAGAAGCAATTACTCCTCATCAAGCAGCAAAAGAAATTAGTGAAAAGATAACTGAAATAATTGAACAGAGTGAGGCAGAACTGTCAGCGACTAATGGTAAATTAAAAGAAGTTAGAGAAGAATTGAAAGAAGAACAGATAAGTAATGCTGTGGAAACAGTAGAACCAACTGTTTCTTATAAAGATGTAGAGTTACCTAAAAAGAACTATTTACTTAAAATTATAGGAGCAGGTGTTATTATTGGATGTATATATCTAGGAGTTGTTTACCTTGCTTAATAATGGAAAGGAAATTGATTTTGAAGGTAATAGAACTAATCTAGTTGATTACAGAGGAGATGACTTTGAGGAATTAAATCCTGATTGGAAGAAAATAATAGAATCTAGATATGAAGATGTGTGTCTTATACATAGGTCTCAACTTAAGAAAGCAATAGATAATTTCCATAAAGCAATTTGGCAAATGTCTATATCTGCCTTCGATAAACCTAGAGAGATTCAAGTAGTAATTGATGGTAACGATAAGTGCCATATTAGTGCAGGAAACCCAGGATATGTTACCTTTGGTGGTCAAGAAGAAGGACTTGCAGGAATGAAGTTTCCGTTAAAGGAATGGATTCATACACATCCATTTGGAGCAGCATTCTGGAGTGGTACTGATATGAACACATTAGGTATGTATGAGAGATTCCTTGACTCCGCTACTGTTATAGGTAATGGCGAGAAGCAAAGTGTGTACTTTAGGTATGATGCTGATGGTAATAACTTTCACGAATACATACAGTTTAGTTGGGACAATGAAATAATAGGAGATGAGGAAGAATGAAAACTAAAATGATAGCATTGCTTATGGCTTGTACGTTATTAGCAGGTTGTGCTGATGCAATACCAGACCCAGAAGATGTTTATTCAGAAGATGATTCAGTAAACAAAGCATGGATAAAATTGAATGGTAATTTTACATTAACTAGTACAGACAATAATACATCATTACTATACGCACCAACAATAACTATTGAAACTAATACTACTTACGGATTAATTGAAATAAGTGATTTTAATTATTCAGCAGTACATTTGAGTTTTGAGGTTATCAATAATACTGTTAAGTTCAACAACTACACCTTTAATATGAAAGGTTATTTTGTACAGAATGGTGTATATATGCAGAATGGTTTAGCACCTGATTTTGGTGATGTTGATTTGCACTTCGCTGCATTCCCATTCGATGTAACAGTAGAGTATGAAGTTGTTTACAGGGTTTGGGATGGTAGAGAATGAAGCAGAATGCTGTAACAATAAGATTCCCCGCACCTTTACCTGCTGAAGTGCCTTGTCCTATCTGTTCGATAGAAGAAGGTAGAAAAGGTAATGGATGTAAAGTGTGTGATTTTGAAGGAAAATTATTGATTACGGTAGATGCTAAAGTACCAATTCAAAGAGGCCACATTATCAAGTATGTTTCAGATAATCTTAGTGTTATCGCATCTGAATTAACAAGAGTAACAGGGTTAGTACCCGAAGTTAATACTCTTGAGATTATAGATAAAGCAGAAGATGGTGGCGTTGGACAATATGAGATTGTTCAAATTAGTAGTCTAGGTGGAGCAGTTTGGATAGCCAATAGGTTAGATGAGTTCGCTTCACCTAGATACTTTTACAATAATAAAGAATTAAAAGATTTTAAAACAAATGGATGATAATATGAATAATGAAAAGATAATAGCAAGAATACCCCGTAGTGCTACACAAGAGTTAGTAGTTAAAACGGGCGAATATTGGAAAATAGATGTGGTAGATATGCGTTGGTATAACAATGGTTCTATTACACGTAAAGGACTAAGAGTAAATATGGAAGAAGCAAAGACATTACTAAGGGCTTTGCATAAGGTAGTTGGTGAATATGGTAGTGAGTCAAAGGAAACTGAAAGAGAAGTTTAAGCAAAAACTTCCTTCAAAGACTCATGTACGTGACGGTGTTTACGAACTAATGAGTAAGATAATGGAAGTAAAATTAAACGCATTGTGTGAATCAATTCAACATGAGTTTGAGCAGAGTGGCGATAAGGCCATTAATAAATACCATGTTAGTTTAGCATGGGCGAATGAAATAATTAAAAATAATATAGAGGTAGATGATAATGACATTAAGTATATTTTCGAGAATGAATGAAAGATTAGAAGGAAGCACACCAACAGAACAAGTAGAGATTTTGAATAGTTCGTTGAGTGCGTTTAGTGATAAAGCATTAGTGATAAAGATTCTAGCACTAGATTATCCTATTAATAATATAGGTGAAACTAGAGCAAAGACTTGGGTTGCTAAGGCTTTAGAAGTGTTTGATGAAGAGTTAGATGAATACATCAAAACATGGGGTGACATAGGTGAAGCAGTTTATGAAATGGATGAGGGTAATGAAGTAGATTCTTCAATTACACTTCAACAGTTCCACAGGCTACTAAATCTTGACTGTTCAAGAATTAACAGCAATTCATATGAGTTATTTTCTGAAGCATTAGTATCAATGAGTGCTAGAGAAAAGAAATGGTTTCTAAGGTATTGGTTACACAAGCCTAGAAATGGTGTACATACTACTGTTCCTAAAAAGGCATTAGCAAGGCATTATATGAGAAGGATTTCCGAGTTAAGTAAATACAGACAATATAATTCACTATATCAAATATGTTTAGATTTAGAAGCAGGTAACACTCCAGAGTGTAAATTAGTACATGGACAGTTCGTATTGCCTATGTTAGCAAAGGCTAGAAAGGGTAATGAAAAGCCCGATGATTATATGATTGATATCAAATATGATGGTAATAGATATATCATTCATAAGAACCATGACCATGTGGTTATCTTTAACCGTAAAGGTAAGTTAGCAACAGACCAATATCCAGATGTAGTTGAAATCATCAAAGGGTTTGAGGGTAACATGATTTTAGATACTGAAATATATCCTGTTAATAGAGATGGTTCACCTGCTGAACATAAGATGTTAGGTAAAAGAGTACACAAGAAGAATAAAACCGAAGCAGTTCAAGAGTGTCCTGTTAATCTTGCAGTATTTGATGTATTATATTACAATGGTAATACATTGTTAGAAGAACCATTAAGAAATAGAATAGTTGCTCTTAAAGAAATAGTACCTGAAGAATATCAAACTCATATATTTGAAGATGATACAATCATGTCTGCTTACAACAAAGCAATTGATTGGGGATATGAAGGTATAATGATTAAAGATAATTCTATGGCATATGATGCAGGTAAAAGAAGTAAAGGATGGTTAAAGTATAAACCTCCACGTATTGAATTAGATGTAGTAATAACATCAGGTCATTACGGTAAGGGTAATAGAACACATGTGTTTTCTTCTTTTGGTATATCTGTTAAAGATGGTGCTGATTATATTAACGTTGGTAAAGTAGGTACAGGTTTCTCTGATGATGAACTTGTATCGTTAACCAATGAACTTAGAAAAAGCATTGATAGATATGATAATGACACATACTTTTTCCTACCTAGAATTGTTTTACAAGTTACTAGTGATTTAGTTACAAATGATTCTGATGGTAATATTGGTTTAAGATTTCCAAGAAGTATGAGAGTTAGACATGATAAGTATCCTGCTGACATTGACACGATTAATACAGTTAGAGAGATGATGTAATGATTAAAGAAGGACAAATGACATTGATTGAAGCATTGCCTTATAATTGTGTAAAAATCGAAGGTAGCGTGGCGTTTTTACAGAGGGTCGGTGATGATAAGCGGGGTCGTTATAAGAAAATGGATGTGAAATTAGTACCCTACGTTGACGAAAATAATCAAATTGTGATTCCAACACCACCTCCCATGAATAGAAAGAAAATGGCCAGATTTCATTTTATGAAAGTGATAAAGGAAGAGGTAGATTTGCCTGTCTCACATGATTTGGCTTATTTCGTTGCTGAACAGTTAGAGAGTTTTGTTTCACAATTAGCAATTTGTGCTGAAAAGAATGCTAAAGAATTAGGGCATAATAGAATAACATCTGCACATTGGTATGGTTTCAATTTAAGTATGCATCAAGGATATGGGTATTGGCCAGACCATGTAGAGGCAGCCAAAGATTACAAGGCTTATTTGAGGGATAAAGATGTTTAGTACGAATCAACTACAAGGTATACTTCTATCTATTGCTAAACCAGAAGTACATATCTCACGTTCTGAAAGTATTCAAATAGGATACAGAGTTAGAATGAGAATAAACATTCGTGGAAACCTAGATTTCTTATCATCTATTCAAAGAACTTTCTTACAAAAAGGTATAGAATGTAAAGTTAAAGAACAAGAACATAAAAGTAGACCAAGACCTATCTTAACTATAAGTGGTAAAGACAATATAAATAAAACAATTGTCTTAGTACCTCATCATTTACCAGATGCTAAAGGCGATTGGTTTAATTTTAGAAAGATAGCAATAATAGTAGATAGAGGAGAACATCATACTCTAGAAGGATTAGATAAAATCTTTAAAATCAAAGGAGAAATATGATGCCCTTTACTTCTAAGGACATTTCTTTGTTAGAGAAATCAGTAGAACATACATTGAAAGATGGATGTAAAGAATGTAATTATAGATATATTATATTCTCTACTAATGTTTCTTTAGAACCAAATGGAACAAAATGTTTCTTTTTGGAAATTGAGTGTCCCAACTGCGGTGTTGAATATACAGACATTATGGCAATGAGGAATAAAAATGATTAATATAAATACAAATAGAGCAATATTGATAGTGGGTAAAACAGGTACAGGTAAAACAACCAAAGCGTTGGAGTTACTACCTGATAACCCTATCATATTGTATGCAAATGAATATGACTTAGATGATAACTTTAGTATCCCTAGAGATAGAGGGATATTAATTGAAGAGGTTCACTTTAAACCTAATATAGAGTTGATAACAAAGACTCTATTGGAATATAAAGGAAAGATAGTTTTGACATCGTTAAATCAAAAGGATGTTCCTAAAGCATTATTTAATATGTGCAAACTAAAAAGAGCAGGCAGTAAAAACCATGCGAGAGAACAACTGCTTTCTTCTGGATGTAAACATATAGCCCCAGATACTTATCAATTAGATAAAAGTATATTTGATTTAACATATGATGTTGCTAAGAACAAAGACAGAGACATGGTTGTTAGACATTTAAAACATAACAAACCATTTGATGAGCAGATTCTTACTTGGCTACAAGATGTAATTGGTATATCTAAAATATCTTACATTGATGCTAAAATCAAGAGAAAATGGTCTAGTGATTATCTATACGAGATAATAGGTTATTCACATGACGGCATTTTTAATGGTAAGGTCAACTTCCCTAAAAGAAGATTGTATGATATAAGACCAAGCATATGTAGAAAGATAGGCTTAAGAAAATCAGAATATGACTTGGTTGATTTACTAAAACAAGATGATGAGTTTCAGAATTATGTTTATTCCAAACTCAATAAAATTGATAGAGTAAAGGTAGGTGTAACTACTAAGAAGAAAATAGTGAAGACTGATACTTCACAACTAACATTAGGTGATTTTTAATGGCCGGACATAATAAGAATACATACCGTATAATAGCAATACATCAGTTTGCTGATACCTTGAAAGAACGTGAGCAGTTTCACATTACAAAATGTGTAGAGTTTCTTAATACTAGAAAGGCAGTAGGGACTAATAGACCACATAAGCAAACTCAAACTGATAGTAGACAACTACCAATGTTATTAAGAAATACAGGTATGTTTACAAGTCTTGGCTATGGTAAATGGAGATTTATTGGTGTGCCAATTAGTAGGAGGAACAAACAATGAATATATTTATTTTAGATGAAGACCCAAAAGAATGTGCTAAACTTATGTTGAACAAACATGTAGTTAAAATGCCAACGGAAAGTATGCAGATGCTTTCTACTATTGCAGACCACTTTGGTTTTGATAGTCCATACAGACCTGTAATGTTAAACCATCCTTGTACTATTTGGGCTAGACTAAGTAAGCAGAACTTCACCTTTCTACTGCAACATACCGCAGCATTGTGTGCTGAATATACTATACGGTACGGTAAAAAACACAAAGTAGAAACTACTCTAGAAGAGTATGCAGATACATGGCAAGATGTATTAGGCGTACTAAGAGACATAGGCCTTACACCATTTGCTGTGGCTATAAGCCCAGAAATGAATTGTAGAAAACTAGACGGTTTTGATGAGATGTCAACCGTAGATAAATATCGCAACTACTACATTGAAGATAAGTGGTGGTTTGCCGAATGGAAAACACAAGAGCCTGAATGGTGGCCTCATAACCATTACAATATAAAAATGAAAGAAATAGAAATCAGGAGAAATAAAAATGTTATGGACAGAAAAATATAGACCAAAAGTATTGAATGAAATTATAGGACAAGACGGATTCGTTAAAGATGCAGTAGCATGGGGTCGTACAGCAGGAATGCCAAATCTAATTTTGTATGGTGTTGCAGGAGTTGGTAAAACTGCTGCTGCTCATGTACTTGCTAACAACGTTTTGTATCCTCACAAAGAATCAAACTTCTTTGAGATTAATGCATCTGATGATAGAAAGTTAGAAGTTGTTAGAACAACAATAAAGGATATAGCAATGTCTATGAAAATAGGTGATGTCCCTCATAAGATTATATTATTAGATGAAATGGATGGTATGACTCCAGATGCTCAAAATGCTTTGAAAAGAGTTATGGAAAGATATAGTCATAATTGCAGATTCATAATAACTTGTAATCATAGACATAAGATAATACCTCCCTTACAATCTAGGTGTGCAAATTATCACTTTACCGCCTTATCTGATTCAGATGTGAAACTCATCTTGACAAGGGTTTTGGAAATGGAGAGGGAGAATCTACCAGATTCAGAAGATTTCGACACCTTTATTAGTGGATTGCAGGGTGATATACGCAGGGGGCTTACCGAATTACAAGCCTCAATTAATAGCGACACACCATTAAAAATACTAATAGACAGAACACAGAAGCCTTACAAAGAAATAATGCAAAATGTTCTAAATAAAGATTACAATAAAGCCCTCAATAAAATGCATAACCTAGTGTACTTATCGGTAGATATGAAAACAATTTGTCAAAACTTACATGAAACGGTGATTGATATGGAACTTGAAACAAATCATAAGTTTAAGTTTTTGAGAGTCATTGGTGAGGCTGAATGGAGAAGTAATAATATGACACCAAAGATACTATCTTCTTGGATGATAGGACAGATGATATAATGGATGTTGGAGTATTACTTATATTTACATTTATATTATATTGGTGGATGAATAAAGATAAACCGTATTATTAGGAGGAAAAAGAGATGAGGAAATTATTTGACTTTAACAATGATGGTAAAGTAGACAAAGAAGATTTCAAGCACCTTATGTTAAGGTATGAAATAATTCTGTTGGGAGGTATGGCGTTAATTATATTGCCTATACTAAACTCAATGGGAGTAATAGAAGTAGATTCTGATACGTTCTGGGTATTGGCAGGTATTGTCATTAGCGCAGAAGCAGTATTAGAAATCATACACGAAAGGAGGAAACAAAATGATTGAAAATGAAATGGATGCAGATGCATTCTATAATGATGAATTGAAAAAGACAGACCAACCTGTTTATCCAGGTGGTAAAGATTATGCAGTATTTAGCATAAGATGTGAGGATATCAAAATACATTCTAATGATGGTGATACATTAATTAGATTTTATTTAGATGATGGAACATATGCATTCGCACACCTTACAGTATCCGTAAAGGATGGTAAAGTAGACATGCGTATATTAAACGAGGAACAATGAATGAGCCAGAGTTGGGAATCGTATAAAAAAAATAAAAAGAAATGGCTTGAAAATAAAAAAAAAGGAAGTAATAAAAATGGAAGAAAAGATAAGAAATGAAATAAATAAGGCAGCAGAAATGTTGCAGAAGGAAGTAAGTGAGGTAGAGGCGAAGTATATGGAAATATGCGATGCTAACAGCCTCGACCCTGTTAATGACCTGCTATTAGCACGTTCATTATTCAGGCAATGGTTTAGTGGAGCATACCAATACAAAGATGCACCTCAACAAGAAACGACAAGAAGCAGCAATAGTTTGATTAAAGATGCAGTAGGATACTTCATCTCGGTTAACGAACCTATGGATATGGGTGCTAGACTTAACGAACAAATAGTAGCAGAATATAGGCGAGACCCTGTTGGTACTTTTACCAATGGTAGAGTTGCTAAAGCATACATGAATGATGATGGTACATATCTGATTTCAAGAATGTATGACGGTTCTCAACAAGATAAGAGCCTGCCTTCACTACCAGAAAACCATCATGAAATTGAAGTTAATCAATGGATTATTCCATTAGATAACATTCGTGCATATGGTGAAAGAAAGAACGCAAACTATGGTAAGCCTTTACCTGCAAACCAAAGCAGAATGCAAGGTGTATTTTTGGGTGAAGTAGATGGTGAAAGTAATCTGTATTACTTCTCATATAAGGGAAGTTCTGCAAAGGAGTTCACACCAAGAACCTTTAGACTTCTATCAATGGAAGTAATCAAAGATAGTAATAACCCAAATAGAATCTACGGATTCAAAGACGGCACATTGAAGAGTTTGAAGATGAATGCTGATTTATCTGAAGAGGATAGATTACCAGAACCAACTGTTACTGATATGCAGAACTATACAATGGAACATGCTATTGATAATTATAGCCCATTGATTGATATCGGTATGTATCACACAAATGTTTCTAGTAGAAATTATGCTGAAAGATTTGTTATTACTGATGGTACTGTAACTAGTATGAATATGACACCTAACAGAATGGGTAGCCGTAGAATTACTATCACAGATGTTAATTCTGATTACAGTTATGATGGTTCTTGGGCGGGTACTACTTGTTGGATACCTGCACACCTAGACTTAGACTTTGGAATTAATTCTAATGTTCTTGTTGTAGGTAGAACTTCACAAGGTAAAAATGATGATGGTAGTTTCAGGGAAGTTTCTTTGAATCTTAGTGGTATACTATGCATCCATAATATGGGTGTTGTAGCAGAACCATTTGAGGCTGCTGAAGAAGAAGACTTGGATTGGTTCTAAGTATGATTGTATCTTATTGGTAGTAGTGACCAACGAGGGGGTGCAAAGCCCCCGTTTAAAATAAAGGAATAAATAATATGTTTAGAATAAGTAATGGAATAATACATGGTTCTAGTTTTGTAGTGGAACTAGATACCGTAGAGTTTCTTACCTTTAGGTTAAATGAAGACACCAATGAATATTGGCTAAAGTTACATTTACCTTCTGGTAAAGAAATAAGATTAAAAGTCAGCGAGACTGATGTAAGAGAAATAACAAACGAATGGACACAAAAAAATATAAATATGAAAATAGGTGATGAGAATGGATTGGACAACAGATAAAAAAGGT
>Ga0315315_10001050_pt1 | contig 25024 bp, 18 predicted proteins | sample M140m3416metaG_FD_203699 | JGI IMG/M metagenome (GOLD analysis project Ga0315315, IMG submission 203699) | Ammonia-oxidizing marine archaeal communities from Monterey Bay, California, United States - M1 40m 3416 | ecosystem: Environmental > Aquatic > Marine > Intertidal zone | place: USA...
TCGTAGGTAGACACAACAACACCTTTCCAACTTTAAGTATAGACTGAATCCCAGCAGATCGTTCACTATTCGGCAATGGCAACGCACACCGGAATTTTCAAAGTAGGAGTTTTAGGGTGCCCAGTTTCCAGGAGGATATACCCCGGCTCAGCGGTTTCGCTACATAAATTGTTCGCTGGAGGAGTTCCTGGTGGAATCTGAATTTCAATCCCGATCCGAACAATATCCCCCCCCCCTATCTGGCTAGGAGGATCGATTTTAACAGTGAGCCCCTCTGGCACAATGTCAACGACACGTGGTTGCACTTTGTTACGAAATTCACCCTTGGCTGTTAGAAAAATCTTTGTGGTCAGGCCAGTTTGATCAGAGACCGTTCCTAGCCTCAGAGCGTTGGAGTTGCGATCCCATTTGCGACCAACAAGCATCAGGTCACCGCTGACGATGCCCTCTATCGGGACAACAGCCGTAATTTTTTCCTCACCGAGAGAAAAAGAAGCCTCGACAGACGTCCGTATCTTTCCCAATGGTAGACCTGACGCAATATCGAGGGATAAAAAGAAACCACCCTTTGCTTCAGGTTCTTCTTGTAATTCATCTTGCGTAAGGGGACGATTCTCTACAACTATTCTGTCAGCAAAAGAATCATCAGCAATTCGGCAGTTGCTGAGACGAGGGAGTTGGTCACTAAAAGTGTAGATTTTCACCTCGGCCTGAGATGCCGCATTGGCAGAAATTCCAGAAACCACGATGCCATTTGGTTCTGCCTTCCATGTTGGAATCACCGTGCCCTCAATCGAAAATGCAATTTCTGGCTGATTTGGGTCGTTTGTAAGTATCGTGGCACGTTGCCGGAACGGCCCCCCTTCACCTTTACCTGTCCATTCTATCCGCACGGTAATCTCATCACCTGCTGAAATGGTTCTGCTATTCTTTCCCTCACCCTCGCCCTCGAAGTCACTCACAGTGCATGTGCAACTCGTCGTTCCTTTCGTGATAAGGAGGGGTGCTGTTCCAACATTCCGTACAACGAAAGCGTGGCTACCGGTGCCACCGAGGCTTACTCGACCAAAGTCGTAGGTGGTCTCTGGTATTTGTGCTACTGGACGGGGACCAGATGAGTTGGCTGAGCGGGACCCGAATGCCCCAGTTCGTAAAGGTGTTGTCGTTGCCCTTAGCAGGGCTGTACCAGAGCCAGTCAAACTACCAAGTATTGCGGCAATGATCGCAACGAACCATGGGTTTGGCAGGGTAATCTTCATGGTGTTAAACAGGGTGTTCCGATTTGATGAGCATGTGAACGCCACATCCCTTTATATACCGCAGAACGGTCTAAATCACGTGTGGCATCAAACATGTTAGTACGAACGACTAATGACGCTTCTTCTATGAACGGATTTCCCCGTGTAAAGGCATTTTCCAGGTTCCTCAGGCCAGTCCATTGGGGTGCAGCGAACGGTAACCTTTAGTGGATCAAGTGCCTCCGCAACAGCAGGATCGTCGGCTACGTGTACGTATGCAAAGCCACCAGCATCTTGCTTTGAATCAAAGAACTCTGACACTTCAGCTTTTTTGTCAATTGTTGATGAGTGGCTTTCACGAAAATCGACTGCTTTTTTTAGCACGTTTGACTGAATTGATTCCAATAGGTCGGCAGCCTTTTTGGGAAAGTCCAGAAGAGGCATCGTGAGTTTTTGTTTTGGTGGCTCGTCGCGACGAGAAATACATACTGTTCCAGCCGCCAGATCACGAGGGCCAATTTCAACTCGAATAGGAATGCCCTGCTTGATATGTTGCCATACCTTGTCACCTCCACGCATGTCACGGTCATCGACCTTGACACGAATGTTTTCATTTCGCCACTGAGATTGTTCTAGCTGCTCCTTAAGGTTGTGACAGCAGTCCAAGACAGCAGATTGATCCTCATCTGAGCGGTAGATTGGAAGCAAGACGATCTGCTCAGGTGCTACGCGAGGGGGCAGGACCAGGCCATCGTCATCTGCATGAGTCATGATAAGACCTCCAATCAGACGAGTTGAGACCCCCCAGGAAGTTGTCCAACAAAAAGCTTCTTTGCTTGTCTTGTCTGTGAAGGTTATGTTTTGCGCCTTAGCGAAATTCTGACCAAGGAAGTGCGAAGTTCCAGCCTGAAGTGCTTTTCCGTCCTGCATCATGGCTTCAATAGAATAGGTTTCAACAGCACCAGGGAATCGTTCGCTGGACGGCTTGGGGCCTTTCCAAACGGGTATTGCCAGATCCTGTTCAGCGAATGTTGCATAGATGTCAAGCATCTGCAGGGTTTCCTGAATTGCTTCTTCTTCTGTTGCATGGGCAGTATGTCCTTCTTGCCATAAAAATTCAGCAGTTCGAAGAAAGACTCGCGGACGCATTTCCCACCGAACAACATTTGCCCATTGATTAATCAGGACAGGCAGATCTCGCCATGACTGAACCCATTTTGCGTACATGGCCCCAATGATTGTTTCACTTGTTGGTCGGACAACAAGCGGTTCTTCAAGCTTGCCTTTTGGGACGAGACGGCCGTCGGCGTCGAGTTCGAGTCGGTGGTGAGTGACAACGGCGCATTCTTTTGCAAAGCCTTCAACATGCTTTGCTTCTTGTTCCAAATAGGACAAAGGAATGAATAACGGGAAGTAAGCATTCTTGTGCCCGGTCGATTTGAACATGCCATCAAGGATTCCCTGCATCAGTTCCCATATAGCAAATCCATGCGGCTTAATGACCATGCAACCGCGGACGGGGGATGCCTCAGCAAGTTCGCCAGACCGTACGACCTGCTGGTACCATTCCGGGTAATCTTCCTTGCGCGTAGGCGAAATTCCGTGTTTTGGCATTGATAGCTGCAATCTTTTCGGTGAAGAGTGGTCTGAATTCGTTTTAGGGCGTTTTTACATGAGCACCATTGTAGCGAGTTAGTTGGCGGTTGAGATAGTTTGGTAATAGACTAAGGAATTCCAATATTCAGGTATCCGGCACGCACCGGCCTGCCGCCTCCTTACTATTGACTTATATGTCTTCACCACAGTCGCCACGGAATGTCTTTCCACCACCTAGGAGCCGTCGCAAGTGCGTAACAGAACTTGCTCCTCAGGTCACAATCGACCAGGTTTTTCTAGCAACCCGCAAACAACTCCGACCAAATCGTCACGGGCAGTTGTATCTTCAGGTTGAATTGGCAGATCGCAGTGGAACCATTACTGGACGAATGTGGAATGCCTCAGATGAACATTTTGAAGCATTTTCTGAAGGAGATTATGTTCGCGTTGCCGGCACGACGCAGCTTTACTCCGGTGCACTCCAGGTTATCCTTACCGAGGTGGATCAGGTCGATCCAACACGTGTTGATGAAACAGCGTTTCGTGTGCTGACACAAGACGCTGTTGCACGGCTCCGTCAAGAACTCAATGACTTCTCGACGACGCTACAGGATTCTCTTTCAAAGCTCATTTTTGAAGAAGTGCTGTCAGACGTTGAGTTAATGAAAGCCTTTGAGCGATGCCCGGCTGGTATCAAACATCATCATGCGTATGCAGGTGGATTGCTTGAGCATGTTGTAATGTTGTTGCGGCTCGCTGATCGAGTCGCCTCTCTCTATCCTGATCTTGATCGAGATCTTCTGCTAGTCGGCGTACTTGTGCACGATATCGGAAAGACTGTAGAGCTCGAAAATGAAAAAGGTTTCTCTTATACGGATTCAGGTCAGTTGCTTGGTCATGTTCTGCTCGGAATTGAGATCGTCGACGACAAAATACGCAAGATCGAAGAGAAAACGGGTAAGCCATTTGATCAGGAGGTTGCAAATCGTATTAAACACATGGTGGCAAGCCACCACGGTGAATACGCATTTGGAGCCCCCAAGTTGCCGATGACATTGGAGGCCATAGCACTCCATTTTATCGATGCACTTGATGCAAAACTGATTGGTACATTGCAGCTTTTTCAGTCAGAGGCCGCTATTGATGATGGCTGGACGCAATACCATCCAAACCATGGGCGAAAGTTTTTCAGAGGACGTGACGGTAATTCCTCTTGAATAAAGCGGAGTGGAGTCACCCTGCCCTGCACAAATCTAAAGAAAAAGACATATGGCCAGGACGTTGGTGGTTGGGCGGTTTAGTCGCAGCAGGCAGGGATATGGATTTGTCCGGCCCTCTGATGCACGGCCGACTGATCGTGATGCTGATATTCGGGTTCCGCTGGTAGCCTCTGCAGATGCAGCCGACGGTGACACCGTTCGTGTAAAAATTACGAAAGAGCGGCATGTTGGAAGGCCCGGACTCTCTGGCGAGGTGGTTGAAGTCATCCAAAGGCGCACGACGCGTTTCGTTGGCACGGCGTTTCAATCGGCCGGAGAGCATTGGGTCCAACTTGATGGCACGCAGTTCCCCCGACCTGTCTGGGTTGGAGATCCAAGCGCAAAAGGCGTGCAGGATGATGACAAAGTAATCGTTGAACTCTTGCGCTTTCCGAGCCCTTTGCAGGATGGTGAGGGGGTAATCGTTGAGGTCCTCGGGGCCTCTGATGCTCCAGGAGTTGATACGCAGACTGTAGTGGCTGAGTTTGGTTTGCCCGGGCCTTTCCCCGAAAGTGTTTTGGAAGACGCACGACGACAAGCTGATAATTTTTCCTCTTCTGCTCCAGTTGGCCGACAAGATCTTACTGACGAGATAATCGTCACAATTGATCCGAAGGATGCTCGTGATTTTGATGATGCAATTTCACTTACGCGTCTGGAACGGGGCCACTGGTTGCTTGGCGTTCATATCGCCGATGTGGCCCATTTTGTACAAAAAGGTTCGGCACTTGATCAAGAAGCTCTCGCCCGTGGCACAAGTGTTTATCTGCCCGATCAGGTTATCCCAATGTTACCTGAGATTGTTTCGAACAATCTCGCGAGTCTCCAACCGGACCGTCTTCGGTTTGCGCGCACGTGTTGGATTGAATTCTCTGAGGATGGGGCTCCAGTTCATACTGAGGTTCAGCGTACGGTTATTAAGAGTTGCCGCCGTTTTACATACGAGGAAGTCGATGTGTTTATTGGCGACCCAGATACCGAAGAAATTGCGATGACACCGTCGGTTCGGAGCCTGCTCGGGAGGATGCAGCGACTTGCTTCAATCTTACGCGATCGACGACTGACACGCGGTGCGCTTGAGCTCAACATGCCTGAAGTGAAGATTGATCTTGATCGATCGGGCCGAGTCGCTGGTGCTCATGTTGTCGAGAACACAGAGAGCCATCAGATTGTGGAAGAATTTATGCTTGCAGCAAATGAGGCGGTAGCCAAAAAAATTGCTGCTGCAAAAGGAAAGTTTCTGCGGCGAATTCACCCGTCACCGGACCTACGGAAACTCCGGCAGCTTACAGAATTTGTTCTCGATCTTGGTTTTGAGGTCGAGTCACTTGAAAGCCGTTTTGAATTGCAGCGTTTGCTTGGACTTGCCCGTCACAAACCAGAGGCGCATGCAGTCCACTACGCAGTTTTAAGAAGTCTTTCGCGAGCAGTGTATGCCCCTCTAGACCAGGGGCACTATGCGCTGGCTAGTGATTGTTATTGTCACTTTACATCTCCGATTCGTCGATATCCTGACCTGACAATTCATCGGGCGCTCGACAGTCTTGAGGCAGGCAAGAAGCCTCCTGGTGACCAACTTGAACAACTTGGAGAACAATGCTCAGAACTCGAGCGACGGGCTGAAGCCGCGGAGCGTGAATTGATAAAGCTCAAATTGCTACATTTTTTGAGCAGTCGTGTTGGGATGGAACTCGAGGGTGTCGTGACAGGCGTTGCACGATTTGGTGTTTTTGTCCAAGGCGTTCAGCTACCAGCTGAAGGGTTGATAGAGACAGAAGAATTACCGGTCGATCAGTATCGGTTTGATAGGGCGTCTCATACTCTCAGTGGTCATCGGCCGGGAAACATATTTCGACTGGGTGATCCGATTCGAGTATGTGTGCGAGAAGTTGATCTCGGCAAGCGACAACTTCTCTTCAGCCCAGTGCAGGGAAAAAATGATTCCAGAAGGAAACAAAAGGGTCGTCGTTCATCGTCTCGGCGGAGTCATTCCCGAAGGGGCCAAAATGGTGTCCAGCAGAATGAGAGGCAGCGAAAAAATCAGCTGGAGAATGAACCAAAATCGGTGAGTCAAAAAAAAACATCTGATCAGGGGATCAAGCGAAAGAAATCAAAACGGCATAAAAGCCGGTAAGGCTGGTTGCTTTTGTAGGAACACGTACAATCAGAGTTTTGAGAAAGGACTTTGTTAACATTCTTTGCCGTTAACAAATGGTTCTGTCGTCTGTCCAAAAGGATTCATAAAATAAATGCCGCAGAGAACACCTCTTGCCGAATGGCATGAAAATAATCGCGGAAGAATGGTTGATTTTGCCGGTTGGGCAATGCCCGTCCAGTACTCCTCAATTGTCTCTGAGCATCTTGGCACGCGCAAAGCTGCGGGTGTTTTTGATGTGTCGCATATGGGACGAGTTGCTATTGAGGGAAGGCAGGCGACCGAATGGCTTGAATCTATGTTGACTCGGCAGGTTAGTGATTTGCCGGTTGGTCGAGCCCGTTACACATTAATTACTGGTGTGGACAGTACAGGTGACAATGTCCAGTTGGATGGAGCCCCTGTCATACTTGATGATGCCCTCGTGACCCGTCTTGCGGATCAGAAGGATGGAGCCCAGCGATTTATTCTTGTCGTGAATGCGAGTAATCGGCAGCGGGTCGTTCGCTGGCTTGAGGCTCGCTTGCCACCAGAAGGCGTCACTATCAGTGATACAACAGAAGAATCCGCAATGATTGCTGTACAGGGTCCACGGGTGTTCGGGCATAAGAAAGATGATGTTCTTGAGGGGCCTTTGAGAAGTGTCTTTGAAGAAAGAATTCTTGAGCAACTTGCTGCCCTGCCGAACTATGGCGTGCATGAAGCCCAATTAGGTGGAGAACCAGCTCTCGTGAGCCGGACTGGCTATACAGGCGAGGATGGAGTTGAAATCATTCTGCAATCATCGCAAGCACAGGGTGTATGGGAAGGGCTGGTTGAAGAAGGCAGTGCTATCCCTTGTGGTCTTGGTAGTCGTGACACCCTGCGGCTCGAAGCTGCTATGCCGCTTTATGGCCATGAACTGCATGAAAAAACTGATCCCTTTTCAGTCGGTCTTGGATTTGCGGTGAATATTGATGGTCGAGATTTCCCAGGAGCTGAAGAAATACGAACACGTCGTGGTATGAGTGATCGCCGCCGCATTGGTCTGGTATTCGAGTCGCGTCGAGCACCTCGAAGCGGTGATCAAGTTATGTCCTCCAAAAATGGGACGGACTCGGTTTGTGGGGAGATCACGAGTGGAAGTTTTTCACCAACATGTGAGCGAGGAATAGCTCTGGCCGTAGTTGACCGAGTGGTTCTTGAGCAAGAACGTGAACTCGAAGTTCTGGTACGGGGCGTACGGCTGCCGGCAAAACGGGTTTCCCTTCCATTTTATCGTCGACCTCGCCACGATTGATACAACGGAATGGAATTTGATCTGTCTATACATTATTAACCTTTGGAGAAATGTCATGGAGAAGTCTCGCCGCTACGCAAAGTCTCACGAATGGGCACGATTAGAGGATGACGGAACGGTCACAGTCGGTATATCGGCGTATGCCGTGGAGGCTTTGACAGACCTCGTTTTTATGCAATTGCCTGACGTCGGTGCGACTGTGACTGCTGGAGAGTCATTCGGTGAGATCGAAAGTGTGAAAGCAGTAAGTGATCTTTACGCACCAATTTCAGGCAAGGTAGTTGCTGCAAACACAGATTTGCCGAGTCAGCTTGAAACGCTTGGTAGCGATCCCTATGGAAGTGGCTGGGTCATTCGTATCGAGCCGGATTCAGTCGAGCAACTCGAGGCATTAATGAATCAGGAAGCGTACGATGAGCTCATTGGGGGGTGATGAATTTGTCAGGTTCCAACAAGTCTTCACCAAATGAAAAACAGCGGACCAGTTTCCATGTCTGGCGAGACCCTCCGGCATCAGGTGGATGGAATATGGCTGCTGACGAAGCACTTGCTCGGCAGTCTGAAGAAACGAATCGCGTTCTTATGCGGTTGTACGGGTGGCACCCGCACACGGTATCACTCGGTAGTTTTCAGCGGTCCGTTGATTTTTCTGAAAGACTTGAATTATCTCACTGGCCAGTTGTTCGTCGGCCAAGTGGGGGTGGTGCAATTATTCATGGGACTGACCTCACCTACGGACTAGCAGTTCCAGGAAGCCATGACTGGAGCCGGGGAACTGAGAAGCTTTATACTGCAGTCCATGGCGCTCTTGTTGAAGAACTTAGTGAACGTCATCTCAGTGCGCGCATGGTGGATGCTACGAGTCGGGAAACAGAACAGAGTTTTTACTGCTTCAATCGTCGGGCGTTCGGAGATCTTGTCGTAGAGGATGCATCCGGCACTTCCCCACACGGTAATCATAAAATACTCGGGAGTGCGCAGCGAAGGCTCTCTGGTGTCGTTCTGCAGCACGGTAGTCTTCTCCTGCATAGAAATCCTCATATTCAAGGTGAAGGCAGCCACGTTGGTCTTGGAGATGTACTTCAGGCTGGCTCAGTAAATGACGTGATTGACGGGTGGCTGGAACGCTTGGCGGATCGGATGAATGGAGAATTGATTGCGGAGACGAGTCCTTCATACGAAAAAGAAAATGACGAGATCGTTAGACGAACGCAGCGTTATGAAAGCGTGGCGTGGCTGCACAGGCGATGAAAACGAGCAACAAGATTGACTTTTACGTCGAATGCACTTCGTGTCCCGCCTGACTGGGGGGGCGCGTTCTGTTGTCGCTGGACTTTACTGACGCAAGTTGCTAGCGTTAAGGAAACGGTCGATGGTTTTTATTTTGTCCCGATCATCCCGACTCGTTTTTTTGGGGATTGAAACATGAGTCTTTACCAAGCTAGGGCATATGATCGCCAAATTAGTAATCGCCTCCGGCAAACGTGCTGGACGGGCGATTTCAATGAAACGGGACAAGTTACTGATTGGCCGTGCAGAGGAATGTGATCTTCGACCTCTCAGTGAAGAGGTTAGTAGGAAGCACTGCGCGATTATTAAAAAGGATGATGTCCTTTGGGCCAAGGATCTCCGCAGTAGGAACGGCACCTTTGTGAATGGTATTCGCATCAGTGAGCCAAAGTTGCTGGCTGATGGTGACCTTGTTCGTGTGGGGTCGTTAGAACTCAAGGTTTCTGTCACGGCTGAACCAAAACTGGAAACCGAAGAAGACATTTCGAGGCTGTTGCTCGGCGGTGACGATCCTGTTGGTATGCATGATACGACGCGATCGATTGAGACTGCAGATGATGATTCCGCACTTGTTCATGGTTCTAGTGAGCCAAAGGGTAAGGATGCGGCTGGGACAACCTTGATTTCGTCTGCAGAGGTCGTTGATGAAGACGATGATTCCTCAGCTCATGGGAAAGCCGTTGAAGAAATCCTGAAATCCCGTAATAAACCGGGAAATTTACCAAAGTCGAACAAGTCGGATGGTTCTAGTCGGGATGCGGCAGCCGATGCCCTCCGGAAATATTTCGGTAATCGGTAGTTCGCTAGCCGCGTTGATTAGTCGTTGCTTTGGGTGTAACTCATACAACCCGACCCTTCGCAAAAAAATTGCTATTTTGCCTGCCCGCTTCTGTTGGCATGAGCAATACTTCTTAGCCGACCGGCATGACTGTTTGTTTTTAACTTTTCATGTCGGGATTTCACTGGAGTATTCGGTGACAAATCAAGCCACTTTCAAAAACTTGGGAGAGATTCAATGCCATATCAGAAAGAAATAGCAGCTAGAAAGCGAGCCATCGATCCAGCGACCTGTGAGCGTGACTACGATTCCTCAGAGTTGGAGTTTATGCAGGCTCTTGAAAAATACAAAAATGAAAGTGGGAGACGATTTCCAACGTGTAGCGAGATGCTTACGGTGCTTCGTTCACTTGGATATGTCCGAGTGCTGCCGTGCGGTGTGTCAGCCGATTGAATCCCTTCCTGATTGAATCCCTTGTATAAGCCGATTTTACAAGCAATATTCGATCTTGCTCCGATGAAGTGCTACGCGATACCGTATTGTTTTCCCTTTCAGTGATAGTTTTCGGGATATAGTTGGAGCACAATACATTGAGAAACGGCAGATTTTTGTTTTGTCGAACGAGGTTCGGTGTTTCTCTGATCGGTGTGATTTGTTTCAGCCTGCTCAGTGGGTGCGGCAGATTTGTGCAATCTGATTCTGACAAAGGCGTGAGCCTCTATCAGCAGGGCAACTATCTTGGAGCGGCGAATTCCTTCCAGAGAGCCCTTGAGAAGCAGCCTGGGGATGCGGATTGTTTTTACAATCTTGGCGCAACCTACCACCAGCAGGCAAAACTTTTTGGTAGACCTGGTGACCTTCAGACAGCTGAACAGTACTATCATCTTTGCTTAGCAAGAAATCAGAATCATGCAGCATGCCAGCGAGGGCTCGCAGTGCTTCTGGTTGAAACAGGGCGTACTGGAGATGCTGCGACCCAACTCGAACAATGGGCTGCAAGGGAGCCGACTAACCCTGAGCCGAAAATAGAACTTGCTCGGCTTTGTCACGAACAGGGTGATAATCTCGATGCAGAGAATTATTTGGTCGATGCAGTTTCAGTTGATCCGGACAACCCCCGGGCACTTGTTGCGCTTGGTCAAATCAGGGAATCTTCCGGCGATACGCAGCAGGCACTTGTGAACTATTCAAAAGCTCTCGAATTAGACCGAAATCAGCCAACAGTGGCGGCGAAAGTGGCGACACTTTCAACAAGTGGCCCTCCGCCGGTTATTGCAACTGCGCCTCCAGCCGGTGGATCGCCCTACTCTCCTCGGTGATTCAGCCAAGAAACGGTAGCCCGTTGACCCTGTGGGTAGAGGGGCCGTAATCTTGTACGTACGAGAATTTTCGGTGCGTTACTCAAAGTTCCTCCGAAAGGTGGTTTCGGAGGAAACATGCGTAACGCTGAGAGTCAAATCATGCCCGCGGTATGCCGGTGGGTAGTGGTTCGTTTGTAAGCAGGCAGCGACGGAGAAATTCATGGCGACGGTTGCTGATAGAGTATTTAACTTTTCAGCAGGGCCTGCAGTATTGCCATTGCCAGTGCTCGAAAAGGCTCAAAGGGAATTGCTGTCCTTGCCAGGTGTTGGCTCATCAGTGCTTGAAATCAGTCATCGGAGTAAGGCGTTCGATGGCATTCTTGATCGCACGTTAGCAGGTCTGAAAAGCCTTCTAGAGATTGGTGAAGAATATGAAGTTGTATTGCTTCAGGGAGGAGCCAGTCTCCAGTTCTCTATGGTTCCAATGAATCTCTTGGCCGGTCAGTCTGGTGTTGCCAATTATGTCCTCACTGGAACCTGGGGGAAAGGAGGACTGAAAGAAGCAAGTCGCATTGGTAAAACTCATATTGCTTGGGACGGTGGCATAAATGGATACAGCTGTTTGCCCTCGGCTGATGAGATTGGGCTGTCTGAATCCCCTGCTTATGTTCATGTTACGAGCAATGAGACAATCCAAGGAGTGCAATGGCAGCAGATGCCGTCATTTGAAAACGTTCCACTGATTTGTGATTCATCGAGTGACTTTCTTTCCCGGCCGGTGGATATTTCACAGTACGGAATGATATACGCCTGTGCTCAGAAGAATGCTGGGATTGCAGGGGTCACGGTCGCAATCATTCGTCGCGATTTGCTTGCCCGTTCGCCGGACAATTTGCCGGCCATGCTGGACTATCGAACGTTTGTTGAAAAAGGATCACGACCAAATACGCCACCAGTTTTTGCCGTTTATATTTTAGGTTTGGTCTGTGAATGGCTGATGAATGAAGTTGGTGGTTTGCATGCCATTTCCGAACGTAATACGGCAAAGGCTACGAAAGTCTATGAAGTGATCGATTCGTCGAGCGGTTTTTATAAAGGTCATGCTTGTCCTGAAAGTCGTTCCATTATGAACGTGACGTTTCGTCTCTCTTCAGAAGATCTTGAAGCTACTTTCGTAAAAGAAGCCGCCTCAGAAGGTCTTACAGACCTTAAAGGGCATCGGTCAGTGGGTGGCATTCGAGCAAGTATCTACAATGCTATGCCGGAAGAGGGAGTTGAGGCATTGTGTCAGTTTATGAATGATTTTAAGTGTTCTCATGGATAGACGACCCTGATCAGCCTGCTCTGTGAGTCATCATTTGGATGGGTCAGGAAGGGCTTGTCTTAGTTTTAAATATTACGTTGTGATCCCTACTCAAGGAGTACCGGTCTCGCACAGGTGCAAACAAACTATGCCATCGATAATCGTGCTCGATAAACTTAGCCCAGATGGGCTCGCTCTCCTTGATGCGGCTGGCCGGTTGGGGATTTCTTATGAAGTAAAAACAGGTCTCTCAGGTGAAGAACTGAAGGCTGTGCTGGCATCGCATGACGGAGCAATTTGCCGCAGTGGCGTTAAGATAACCGCAGACGTGTTAGCCGGAAACCATCGCCTTCGCGCTATCGTTCGGGCTGGAGTCGGTACAGATAATATCGATAAGCAGGCTGCAACTCGCCAGGGGATTGTTGTGATGAACACTCCTGCAGGAAACACAGTCAGTACTGCTGAGCATGCGTTTACGCTACTTCTGGCACTTTCCCGGAATGTAGCTCCTGCCGATGCGAGCCTTCGAGAGCATCGCTGGGACAGAAGCAAGTACATGGGTGTTCAGCTCGCGGGCAAGACGCTCGGTATTGTCGGTATGGGGCGTATCGGGCAGGCAGTGGCCAGTCGCGCCCGTGCTTTTGATATGAGGGTCGTTGTCTATGACCCCTTCCTGGCAGCGGAGCGTGCTGGTGAACTTGGTGTTGAATTGTTCGGAAGCGTTCGGGAAATGTTACCGGAACTCGATTATTTGACTGTCCACACACCACTTACGGACGATACTCGCCACTTAATCGGCAAGGCAGAGTTGTCGTTACTCAAACCTGGTGTGCGGTTAATCAACTGTGCGAGAGGTGGTATCTATGATGAAGAAGCACTTCTCGAGGGTCTTGAAAGTGGTGTGCTGGCAGGGGCAGCACTCGATGTCTTTGAAACTGAGCCGTGTACAGAGAGCCCGCTGTTTGGCCGACCTGATGTGCTTGTAACACCACACCTTGGTGCCAGTACCGAGGAAGCGCAGTCACAAGTTGCGATTGAGGGAGTAAATTTACTCACAGATTTTCTACGGACCGGGACTATTCGTCATTCGGTCAACTCAAGCCCAATTGACCCAGCGGATCTTGAGGGTCTTCGTGGTTTTCTTGATCTTGGGTGGCGGCTTGGTGTTTTGCTATCTCAGCTCGACGACCAGCCACCCAAGGCGGTTTCAATTGCGTACCGGGGCGAGATCGCATCGAGAAACACTCGGCTTATTACGGCTGCATTTGCTGCAGGGTTGCTTGAAACAGCACTTGAAGACGTCAATATCATTAATGCGGAGATGTTGCTGCGGGAGCGAGGGATCGAACTTGTAGAGCAAAGTAGAACTGACCCAGGTGCTTTCAGCTCAGTCGTTGCTGTTGATCTGGTTGTTGGTGACCATGTGCATCGAGCAGCAGGAACTCTTTTTGGTCGATCCATGCCCAGGCTTGTTCAACTTGAGGGGCATCGTCTGGAGGCCTATCTCGATGGCACGCTCCTGATTTTTATGCACGAAGATGTTCCAGGAATCATTGGGAATGTCGGTACAGCGTTTGGTGGAACTGGTGTTAATATTGCCCAGATGACCGTTGGGCGCTCGGCGCCGGGTGGTGACGCGATCGGTGTGCTCAGTCTGGATCAAGAACCCTCAGAAGAGTCGTTATCAAAAGTGCGGACGTGTGAAGGGATACATTCCGCAAAAGTGTGTAAGTTGCCGATGGCTGGACAACTTCCCTACTGGTTGGCTGCTGGATCAAATGGTTCGGACGGGAGATAATACAGTAGGTCTGGCCTGCGGCTGGCATATGCGTTGGTTGTCTAGGTGAATGTCTTCCACTATTGAAATGTTCCAAAAGCTATTATGGAAGGACCAGCAAGACTGTTGTGTTGTTTCCTCAGGCTTGGTCCTGCCGGCTGCACACCTTTTGTCATTTCATCTGTCGGCCTGATCTCGATGAGCATCTTTGTAGGGGGTGTTCATGGAGAATCGACGCTAGAGCAATCAGCCTCACGACTCATTACTGCTCTTGGTGAAAAAGGCTATCACGATACCGCGATCGCTGTCCTAGACCAACTTTCTGGCAACGAGGCCGTGTCGGATGCATTTCGTGAAAAGATTCCTTTATGGCGTGCCAATGAACGCGTGGCTAGTGTTCGTAAGACTTCAGACATAAAGCAAAAGCAGCAGGCGTTTGAGCGATCGATCGGTGATTTCAAGCAGCTCCTTAAAGGCGATCAAGATCCGTCGGTTGCCGCCGAGGCTGCGTTTCAGTTGGGGATGGTCTTTCTTGATATGGGGAGACTTTCGAGGAATCAAGCAGCCACTGTTGGGGAAGGTGATAGTGAAGTCGAGCAATTCTTCTTGTCTGCAGTTCATGTTTTTGTAGGGCCTCGGTCGGGTCAGACCGCACTCAGTGCAATAGAGAAAGAACTTAAGCAAGTCGAAACGCTCATTTCTGAATTTCGAGACCAGCGGTTGATTACGTCGACGGATCGTCGCGTGCTGAACAAACTGGAGCAGAGTCGTGAAAAACTGCGGGGTCGTCGCGTGCAGGTTCAATTGCTTGCTGCTGAGGCATGCTCAGAAATGGCGGAATGTTTCGAGCAACACTCAAAAGAGAGGAGCCGGAGCCTGGAGGATGCCCTGCGGCGGTACCATGCGGTATATCTGTCTACACCAACACGTTCTGCAGGACTTTGGGCACGACTTGAAGAAGGAAAGACTCTTCTTGCTCTGGGTCGTAAAAAAGAAGGGCAGGAAGTCCTGCTCGAGATCACAAAATTACCAAGTTCGGAAACATTAATCTATCAATTACGAGTGAAGGCAGTCGACACATTGCTTGCCGCTTGGCTCACCACGACGAGTTTGACAGACGATCAAGATTTTGATGAGCGGCTTCGGCAATTTGCTCTCGGTGACAACCGGACCTCTCCGCTCGATCCAGATCTTTTGGCAATGAAGTATCGTTCAGCCGAATTACTATGGCGACGGCTGGAAGCATCATCTGCAGATTCAAAAGACGCCCGTAAATCGCTGCTTGCCGATATTCGGACTCTCGCTCGAGATGTTGCAAAAGCTGGTGATGTCCATGCTGCATCCGCACGCAAATTGCTCGAGAAGTTAGGTGGACAGGACGCGGCATTCGCTGAGCGACTCGGCCGTAGCTTTGCGGCATCCTTTCGTCATGCTGAAAAAGTCTTGGATCACTACCGTAAGAATCCAACAGAAACTCAGCGATCAGTAGCTCGTGCAAAGCTTCAAGAGGTGCTGAGGATTGCGCCAAGCCAGCTAGCCGAAGATCAAGAGTTGAAAAAAGAGCAACTGTCACTTTTGCGGTATCAATTAGCACTCCTTTTTTACGAGGACGAGCGGTACCACGAGGCGGTTTCTCTGAGTAACTTTCTCGTGAAGCGTTCGTCATATGATCCAATCGCCCAAAAAGCAGCCATTCTTGCGTTTTCCAGTTGGCAGGCTTTAGCGGCTCAGCAAAATACGTATTGGGGTGAGAGTGCTACGGCCCAAATGGGTGAAATGGCATCGGTGATCATGAGGCAATGGCCTCGTGATCGATGTTCTGCCGATGCCGCGGAAGCGAGCATTCACCTTGCCTTGCGAAATGGGAATAGTGCAGCTATCGAGAGCGTTCTGCAGAGTCTCGATGAGGATGTGATTGGACGGGCTGAGGTGCTTTTGCGTGGTGGAGTCGCGCTATGGCATCTCTGTCAACATCCTGGCAACGAGCAGAACAGTACATCAAGCGTGCTGAGGACAGAATGCCTTCAAGACGCAAGCCGCGTTCTTGATGAGGGGTTGGCATCCATTGACGAAAAAAAGGTATTACAGAACACGAGTTTAGAAGTTGCAGTGGCTGGGGCTGTTGCGCGTTGTGAAATTTCTCTGCACTCCGGCAACAATGACCCCCTCGATCTTTTTTCACTTCTTTCTCATGTGGGGTACGGGCCGTGGCAGGTTCTTCGAGATTCCTCAATAGAACTTCCGCTTTCAATTTATGAGCCCGGTTTGCATGTATGTATTCGGGGCTTTGCAAAGATTCAACGATATGATCTAGCAATGCAGGCGATGAAGGATTTGGTAGCAAAAGTATCTTCGAACAAGGAAGCAAGGCATCGGCTTGTCAGAACGTCTATCTCAGTAGGAAAAAAAATTGTCGAAGGAGTAGAAGAACGCATCGAGCAAGACAGTACGACAAGTAAACGAAATGGTTTTTCGGAAGACGAAATTGAGTTCATTGGGCAATTGCTGGACTTTACAAAAGCTGCCACAGATCAATTAGAGGTGCTGTCGTGGGTGGCGGTTACCTTGGGTAGGCTTGGGCACCGAGGTGACGGTCTTGTTTCAAGTGTTCCCGAGGGCAAAAGAAAATCTTTTCTCACTCAGGATGCTCTGGCGATAGAGAGAATTCTGTCACATGCCGAACTTTCTCAGTTAGCAAAGACTTCTTGGCGACGTGAGTTGGTGGCGGTCAGGTCAAATCTTGGTCAGTGGGATGAGGCTGTGGACCAGATGAGAGTCATATTGGCTGATAAACAAAACAATCGGTCGCCAATGCTTCAGCAGTATGCAGCAGATTTATTCCAGAAGGCGGCTCAGGATTCACAAAGTCTTGAACAGGCACGAGAGTATTTTCGTGTGGCGATTGGCGGTAGTCGTGTCACGGTAGGTGATGGTGAAAGCATCGTTTGGGGTTGGGGATCACTTGCGAGTCGAGTTTCAAAAGCGGCATTTAGCTCGCGTGGTGTTGTTGCTGACAAGATGCGAGATATTTATTTTGAGGCTCGTTATCGGCTTGCTGACTGCCGACTGGCATGGGCGCAGAAGGAGGTTGACACTCCTATCAAGACTCGCTTGCTCAAAGAGGCTAAAGCTGACATAAAAATTGAGACCCAACTGCATCCCGGCCTTGGTGGGGATGCGTTGAAAGAAAGATTTGAAATATTGCTGAACGCAATTCAGCAGGAGCTTGTGACGATTTCAAGGACTAGATGAAGACTATGAAACACAGATATCTTGAGATGATGCCAAGCGGTACCCCGGGATTGGTTGAGCTAGTTCTTCGGCCGCTTCTGATCTGTTGTGTCTATTTAGCATTTCAAAATGAAGCATGCGTTGTCGCAGCGGATCAGGTGTTTACCAGTGAAGAAACATTATTTGGGGAAATAGAGTCTGTGTCGACTGAGGTGGTTCGGTTTGTTCCCAGAGGCTCTACGAATGCTATTCGAGAAATAGGCGTTACAGATGTTGTGATGATTCAATATTCTGATGAGCCAAAATATTTGATTGAGGCAAAAAAGCGGCTCATAAAGAATGACTTCGGCGGTGCTTTCGAAGCCATTAAAAAAGTCAGTGAAGATGAAATTCAGAGTGCCTCGGTGGCGGTTCGTAGTGAATATGCGTATGTTCGAGCGGTAGCCGCCGGTCATGTTGCTGTGGATACGACTGAAGGGTTATCTCAAGCGCTAACGTATATTGAAGAGGTACTCGACCAGTTTACCCGTTCAATTCATTACTATGATTTGCTTGAGGCTGCTGGGGATCTCGAGGGAGCCCTCGGCAGATACGATAAAGCCGCGGCGTTATATAAGAAAATTTCACGGGGTCCCCCGCCCATGGTGGTCCGCGCAGAAAGGCTTCAAGGGAATGTTCTGGCCTCAGAGGGTCGTCATATAGAGGCAATTGCAGAATTTGAAAACGTGCAATCAGTTGATCTAGAAGGGGTCTTTATTGAGCAAGAGAAGATGATGGCATGTCTTGGGCAGGCAGAGAGCCTTATTTCTTTAAGCCGTTTTAATGAAGCAGTCTCTCTTATTAGTTCGATGCTTGCGGAAACATACCCTGAAGGAATGCCTGTTACCGCAAGCAATATATTGCTTGGAAAGGCGTATAGTCTGCTCGGTCAATCGCTCCTCGAAATGAAAGAGGATCAAGATGCCTTGATTGCTTATTTAACTGTGGATCTGGTGTACGGTGATGCCCCTGACACGCACGCCGAAGCACTTTTTCGGTTGTTTCATTTATGGAATAAGGGAGGCTATCCTCGTCGTGCGGCAGAAGTACGACAAAGGTTGATCAAGGCCTATCCGCAAAGTACGTGGGCTGCTGAGTTGAATCCGTCTAGCAAGTAAATCGACGTAGCCAGTTTGGTGTTCATGGAGTACAACCAGTAAACTTTTAACAGTCTGCAGGACGTTTTTTTACTGCAGATAGCACTTTAAGATGAGTGATTGATCAGGGCTCATATGCCAGAAAGCAGGGATGTTCACAGATGCAGTTTTTCAGGAATCATCTACGGCATAAGTGCCGCATTTTTGTAATAGGAATGGTTCTTCAATGGGCGGCTGTTGTTGTGGGTCAGGTTGCTGAAAAGGGTCCGCCTGCCCCTCCAGAGGCTGGAGCGGTGATTGGAGCAGCGACTGAGCCTGCAGCGGTCGTGCCAGCAATACCTCAAGCAAATTCAAATAGAGGTGGCGATGACATGATCCCAACTGCACCAGATAATTTACTTGTCTATTATATAAAAGCACTCGGTGCGACTTTTGTGATTGTTTTTGTCGCACTTTCTTTCGCTCTCGTTGCGTTACTTGTGATGTGCTTTTTGCAATTACGCCGAACGGTTCTTATACCTCCTGATCTCATTGAAGGTTTTGAGAGTCATCTTGATAAGAAAGAGTTCCAGCAGGCGTACGAACTTGCAAGAGCGGATGATTCCTACCTTGGTCGTGTGCTTTCTATCGGCCTTGTCAAATTGCAGGTGGGGCGGCAGCAGGCGTTTGATGCAATGCGCGAAACCGAGGCTGAGGAAGCAATGCAACTCGAGCACAAGATCAGCTATGTATCTCTTATCGGAGCATTGTCGCCAATGTTTGGATTGCTTGGGACGGTAAGTGGTATGGTGAGCGCTTTCACCGTTATTGCTCAGTCTGCAACACAGCCCAAACATCATGAGTTGGCTAGTGGGATATCACAGGCACTTGTGACGACTCTTATCGGGCTTTGGATAGCGATTCCTGCTGTTGCATGCTTTAGCCTGTTTCGTAATTGGCTTGAGCAACTCAATAGTGACGTGGATACCGAAGCGGTGCGTCTTATTTCCAAGGTGCCGTTGACTCAAAAGTAGTGTCGCGGTGACAACCGCAAATCAAATCTATAGGGATTTTCGCAGTGATACGGAGAAGTAATGGGCCAGCCATAGTTGAGAACGACATGACGCCTATGATCGATGTGACGTTCCAATTGATCACCTTCTTTATGTTCGTACTGAATTTCAGTGAGGCAGAACAGGATGAACGTATTCAGCTTCCATCGAGTCAATTAGCGAAGCCTGCAGAGGGGGTTGTTGACTCGCCTATAACCATGCAACTTATGGCGAATGGTGGCGTCTTATATGCGGGTGAGATCATTCCAGTTGATGAAATTGGGGGTTCGTTACAACGTGAGCGAGATATTATTGTTGCATCTGATAAAGATCCAAAACGTGCAACGGTTATTGTTCGAGCGGATGGTCGGGCGCATGCCGGTGACGTACAGCGAGTTATTCAGATTTGCCAGGAGCTTGGATTCCAGCAATTCGCGCTCCGTGCCCTTTACAAGCCGGACTGAATGATGCCCCCTCCCCTTCCCCGTCGACGGCTTGAAAAAGTGGCGGTCAATATGACCCCCATGATCGACGTTGTATTTCAACTGATGATTTTCTTTATGCTGACATTTAATATTATTGCTCCGGAAGGTGATTTCGATGTTCGGATGCCACTTGGGAAGTCATCCGCGGAGCCTCCTGATGACCTGCAGTTACCCCCAATCCAAGTTCGTTTGGCATCAAATGCTGAGGGTACGCTCGCTGGGATTTCGATGAACGGTGAGCCCGTTCAAGATTTTGGTGATCTTCGACAAAGAGTTGCCAACTTTGTTGACGTTGCTCTGGAGAGCGGAGCCTCACTTGAAGATGTTGAATTAGAAATTGATTGCGACTACGAGCTTAACTATATCAATATTATTGATGCAATTACTGCGGTATCCGGCAGGATAGAAGATGGACAACTTATTGAAATGGTGAAGAAAATCAGTTTCGTTCCACTTGAACAACAGCCATAGTTTGCCCGGTCTGAATCACTCAACTTCTCGGATGGTATTGCAGGTGGACACTTTTCAGTCGTCCGGAATCGACGTGAGTGTATCGCTGTGTTGTAGCGATGCTAGCGTGACCTAGCATTTCTTGTACGTGCCTGAGGTCAACGCCACCAGCGACAAGATGAGTGGCAAAACTATGCCTAAGAGTATGGGGCGAAATGTCATCGGCAAGGCCGGCAGAGGTGGCGTGTTCGCGGACAATCTCCCAGATTCGCATTCTGGAAAGTTTATTTCCTCTAGTAGAGACAATGACATAGTTTTGATCAGTCGGTCGAGATACAAACTGAGATCTATGGTCAAGTGTCCACTGTGAGATTGCAGCATGAGCCCGACTCCCCAGAGGCACCACTCGTTCCTTATTCCCTTTGCCGTGACATGTGCAAAATTGCTCCTCGAGATGAAGATCGTCTATTTTCAGTGAAGACACTTCCGACGCGCGACAGCCAGTGGCATACAGTAGTTCTAAGAGAGCACGGTCACGAGATCCTGTGGCAGTAAATCGAGAAGGGCTTTCAAGTAAAAGGTCAACCTGACGGGGTGAGAGAACAGCTGGAATCGTATCATCGGGGCGAGCCAAGACAAGCTGTTCAGCAGGGTTTTCAGTCATGACTCCTTCAAGTTGAAGAAAAGAATAAAAGCAACGAAGTGTTGCTGCTTTTCGCGCAATTGTGGCTCGGGACTGGTTCTGATCAGACAGCGAGCCAAGGTAATCTCCAAGTTCTTGAATCGATATTTTCAGGGGTGATCGGCCACGGAGCCACGCACCGAATGATTGCAGGTCACGCTGGTACGCCGACTGGGTATTCTCCGCCAGGCCTCTTTCGTGACGGATGAAGGCAAGAAATCGCTCGATCAGTTCGTCGATGCGGATCGTAGAAAGAGGCTTGCTCTGCGGACCCTCAAAAGCAATCTTACGAATTCGTGAATGTGGTGTGGGCTTCTTCTGCTTCTTCAGACTCGTGGCTGGTCTCTTTTTTTCCATGGAGCTGATTTGTCTGAGTGGGCAAAAGAATCCTCAAATCAACTCCACAAATCAAGGATCGTATCCCAGGTTTGGGGCGAGCCAACGCTCGATCTCCTCTTCGGGCATGCCTTTTCGGACAGCGTACGACTGCACTTGTTCACGGGTGATTCTGTCTACAGCAAAGTATCGGCTTTCAGGGTGACCAAAGTAGAGGCCGCACACACTTGCCGCTGGTGTCATCGCAAAGTTCTCTGTGAGGCTCATCCCAGCGACTTTTTCGGCATCGAGTAGTTGGAATAAGCCCGGTTTTTCTGTGTGATCGGGACAGGCCGGATAACCGGGAGCAGGACGAATGCCACGATACTTTTCCGCAATAAGCTCATCTGTACCGAGTTTTTCTTGCTTTCCAAAACCCCAGTCCTGGCGTGCTTTTTGATGAAGCCATTCTGCAAACGCCTCAGCGAGCCGATCAGCAAGTGCTTTAACCATGATTGAGTTGTAATCATCATGATCTCTATCAAACTGTTCAGCGAACTCATTACAGCCATGACCTGCGGTACATGCAAAGGCCCCGACATAGTCTTTACGTCCACTTGACACTGGTGCGACAAAGTCGGCTAACGCGTAGAAGGTTTCTTGTCCACGTCGTTCCCATTGTTGCCTGAGAGTGTGGATCCGGCCGGTTTCTATTTGTCGATTTTCATCATCGAAAAGAATGATATCATCTCCGTCACTATTTGCAGGGAAGAATCCGTAGACTCCACGAGCTTCAAGTTTCTGCGTGGTGACAATGTGCTCTAAAAGTCTTTGTGCATCATCAAAAAGTTTTTTGGCCTCATTGCCGACGGTCACATCATCGAAAATAGTGGGATATTTTCCTTTTAGTTCCCAAGCCATAAAAAATGGCGACCAATCAATGAAGGGGACGAGTTCCTCAAGTGAGACTTTTGGAAGTTGTCGAAGGCCAAGAAACTCCGGTGTCCCGATTTCGGCAAGTGACCAGTCGGTCGTCCAGCGTTTTTCGATGGCGGTTTTATACGGTACAAGCTTTACCTGTTGGCGATTTTGGAAATTTTCAAGGTCTCTTGCCTGAGCCTGACGGTTTGCCTCTGCAAACGCTTCTTTAGAAGCTGGGTTCAGTAGTTTCTCGACAACACCAGCTGCTCGTGAGGCGTCTGATACGTGAACGACGTTTCCGGAGTATTGGGGAGCAATTTTTACTGCCGTGTGTCGTGTTGACGTTGTTGCGCCGCCGATTAAAAGAGGGACCTCGAACTTTTCATGTTGGAACTCTTTTGCTACCTGTACCATTTCATCAAGACTTGGGGTTATGAGGCCAGAAAGACCAACAATATCGACGTTCTCCTCACGAGCTTTGTCAATGATCGTGGCACACGGAACCATGACGCCAATATCAATAATTTCGTAGCCGTTGCAGCCTAAAACGACACCAACAATATTTTTCCCAATATCATGAACATCACCTTTGACGGTTGCTAAGAGAATACGACCACGCTTTGTTTCTTCCTCACCTTGCGCTTTTTTTTCCTCTTCCATATAAGGCAGGAGGTGCGCAACCGCTTTTTTCATGACACGCGCGCTTTTTACCACCTGAGGGAGAAACATCTTGCCTTCGCCAAAAAGGTCGCCAACCGTCTGCATGCCACTCATAAGTGGCCCTTCGATGATCTGAAGGCCTGTGTCGTACTTAGTTCTGGCCTCCTCAATATCGTCCTCGACGTAATCAGTGAGTCCTTTTAGTAATGCGTGGGCCAGCCGGCCCTCGACATCGAGTTCCCGCCACTCGTCGACTTTCTTTGAGCCACTTTCGCCGTCACCTTTCACGGTTTCTGCGAAATCAATCAACCTGTCCGTTGCATCTTCCCGACGGTCAAACAAGACATCTTCAATCTTCTCGAGAAGTTCGGGGTCAATTTCTTCATAGAGCGCAAGTTGTCCTGCGTTCACAATTCCCATATCCATGCCGGCTTTGATGGCATGGTAGAGAAAAGCAGCATGCATTGCTTCACGAACAAGGTTGTTTCCTCGGAACGAGAAGGAAATGTTGCTTACACCGCCAGAAATTTTTGTGAGCGGCATTTTCTCTTTGATACGTCGCGTCGCTTCGATGAAGTTTATTGCATAGCGATTATGCTCCTCCATCCCAGTGGCCACTGTGAGGATGTTGGGGTCAAAAATAATGTCTTCAGGAGGGAAGTCGACCTTTTCTGTAAGGAGTTGGTAGGCCCGTTCGCATATCGCTACTTTGTTGTCGGTATCGGTTGCCTGACCATTCTCGTCAAACGCCATAACGACGACGGCGGCTCCATAATCACGGATAGTTCGAGCCTGCTTGAGGAACGTATCTTCCCCTTCTTTTAGGCTGATTGAATTAACGACACCTTTTCCTTGAATGCATTTCAAGCCGGCCTCGAGGACTTCCCAGCGAGAGGAGTCAATCATGATGGGGACACGGGAGACGTCAGGTTCGCTGGATAAGAGCGTTAAGAATTTTGTCATCACAGCCGGTCCGTCGAGCATGCCTTCGTCAACATTGATATCGATAATGTTGGCTCCGTTTTCGACCTGTTGCCGGGCAACACTCAGAGCAGCCTCGTAGTTTTCTTCTTTAATAAGTCTGGCAAAAGCTCTCGAGCCTGTGACATTTGTGCGTTCGCCAATAATCGTAAAGCTGCTCTCAGGACGGATTTCGAGAAGTTCAAGGCCAGAGTAACGGCTCAATCGTGGTTGATCTGGTGATCGTCGTGGTGGGTGAAGAGAGACTTCGTCAGCAATAGCACGAATATGGTCTGGAGTTGTTCCACAACATCCACCAACGATGTTGAGGAAACCATCACGAGCAAATTCACCGATGACGGACGCCATCATTTCTGGGGTCTCATCGAAGCCTCCGAGAGCATTGGGCAACCCGGCGTTGGGGTAGCAGCTCACCATACGAGGACAGATACGAGAGAGATCTGCGAGATAAGGACGAAGCTTTTCAGGGCCGAGCGCGCAGTTGATTCCGGCGCTCAGTAAGTTTGCATGAGAGATGCTCTGATAGCAAGCATCGACGGTCTGGGCAGAAAGCGTTCGTCCGCCTTCGAAGACAGTAAACGATGCCATGATTGGTACTGCTATGCCTGTCGACCGGAAGGATTCTTCAATAGCAAGCAAGGCCGCTTTCAGCACAAGGGTGTCAAACGCTGTTTCTGCAAGAAGGAGGTCGACACCTCCCTCGAGAAGCGCTTCTATCTGCGCTCTGTAGCATGCAACCATTTCGTCAAAAGTGACATCACGATGTCCTGGGTCAGCTACGTTTCCAGCAATTGAGAGCTGCTTATTTGTTGGCCCTATTGAGCCTGCAACAAAACGTGGTTTGTCAGGGGTTTTCAGTGTCGCCGCGTCAGCGGCTTCCCTCGCGATCCTGCAGGCAGCAAGATTCAATTCTCGGGTATGGTCTTGGAGTCCAAAGTCTGCCAAGGCCACAGGTGTTGCACCAAATGTGTTGGTTTCAACAATGTCGGCACCAGCCTCTAGGAAAGAGGCGTGAATCTGCTTTATGGCATCTGGCTGGGAGAGCGTTAAAGCGTCAATGCAGTTTTTCAGATCACGCTCATTGTCTCGGAAAGGTTCGCCTCGAAAACCCTGTTCATCCAGGCCGAGAGCATGAACCATTGTGCCCATAGCACCA
>Ga0315315_10001051_pt1 | contig 25012 bp, 22 predicted proteins | sample M140m3416metaG_FD_203699 | JGI IMG/M metagenome (GOLD analysis project Ga0315315, IMG submission 203699) | Ammonia-oxidizing marine archaeal communities from Monterey Bay, California, United States - M1 40m 3416 | ecosystem: Environmental > Aquatic > Marine > Intertidal zone | place: USA...
GTAAAAGCAACAAACATAGCCCACTTAACAAACCAACTATAAAAAACATACACGGAAGGGTCGGCAATTTTTTTTCCAACCAAAAATAAAATGGTTAGCGAAAGAGTATATGTAAGAGTAATTGCTAACAAATTGATGTCTATGTATAAGCAAAAAATCAAAGCGCCGATTATAAGCGGCAAGTATTGTTTTTTTGCCCGGTTTATTTTCACTTATTAATTAATAATTGGGCGCAATTATAGAAATATATCATCCCATTAACAAGGTGTTTGTTGTTTTATTTAAAAAATAAAAAATGTGTGTTTCTAATTTAAGATTTTAGAAATGATTGTCTCTAGCTCATCAGAGGTTTTGTATGAAATTTGTACAACTCCTTTTTGTTTGTTTTTTGCCTCAATTGAGATTTGGTGACCAAAGCTATCGGACATTTCTTGCTCTATAAGAAGCACATCTGTTTGTTTTTCTTTTGTTTGTTTGTTTTTCTTATTGGCGCTTGAGGTTTTGCTTAGGTCTCTTACTGTTAGTTTGTTTTTTACAATGTTTTCTGCGGCTTTTTCAGCTTCTTTTGCATCAAGAGAGGCAAGAAGTTTTGCATGTCCTTTTTCTATTTTTCCTGCAGCCAGGTAATCTAGGACCTTTTGAGGTAAGGACAAAATCCTGAGTGAGTTTGCGATTGTGCTTCTTGCTTTTCCTGTTGATGTTGCGACCTCGTCTTGCGTTAAACCAAACTCTCTTTTTAATCTGTCATAACCCCTGGCCTCCTCGACTGCGTTTAGATCTTCCCTTTGTAAGTTTTCTATTAAGGCCGACTCAAGCGCGTCTTGGTCTTTTTTTTGGTCTATCAAACAAGGTATGGTTTCTAGGCCCGCTTTAATAGAGGCTCTTAGTCGCCTTTCTCCAGCGATTACTTCGTATTTGTTTAGGCCAAGCTCTCTGACTAATATTGGTGAGAGCACGCCGTGTTTTTTAATAGACTCTGTTAGTTCGTTCAGAGACTCTTCGTTAAAATTTTCTCTTGGTTGAAATCTTCCTGCGTTAATTTGTTTAAGCCCAACCTCTTGTACGGTTCTTTTTGTTGTTCCTTTGGAGCCAAGCAGGGCATCTAAGCCCCTGTTTAGAGTTTTGTTGTTATCAGACATTTTCGACCTTCCTTATTAATTCGCCTGTTAGCGCTAAATATGCTTTTGCCCCATATGAATTTTGCATATATTTAATTCCAGATGTGTTGTGGCTAGGAGCTTCTGCAAGCTTTATATTTCTTGGTATGAGGGTGTTAAAAACAAGATGTGGAAAATGGTTTTCGAGCTCTGCTGAGACCTCTTTTGCAAGGTTGTTTCTTAAATCTACCATTGTTCTAATTATGCCAATTACTCTGTTGGTTGCCATGTTGTTGTCAGATATGGTTTGGATTGTTTCCATCAACCCGGTTACCCCCTCAAGCGAATAATATTCACACTGAAGCGGAATAAGGGTTCCGGAGGCCGCCATTAGGGCCTCTATTGTAAGTTGGTTGAGTGTTGGTGGTGTGTCAATTATTGTGTAATCAAAACCATCTTCAATTGTTGATAGCGCTTTGCGAAGGTAGCCTTGTTTTTCTTGTTCTCTTATGGCCACATCAAGGGCGATTAAGTCCTGCGATCCAGGAATTATTTTGTAACCATCAGGAGAGCTATACAAACAGTCCGATGGCTCTGTATTGTTGAAAAGTGGTTCGCATAGGGTGTTCGGTCTTTCTTCTTTGATTCCGGAGGCGGTAGTCGCGTTTCCTTGGGGATCAAGGTCTATAAGCAAAACTCTTCGTTTTGTTGCGGCGAGGCCTGCGGCTAGGTTCACTGCTGTTGTGGTTTTGCCCACCCCTCCCTTTTGATTTGCTATTGCGATTACTTTATTCATGCTTTTTTATAACTACAAGATGTCTTTCTTTTTCTTTGTTATCTTGTTTGATTATTTCATACTTAAATTTGTTTGTGTTTAATGATCTCAATTCTTCTTCGGTTTTCTTTTTTGTTCCCTTAAATAAAACATATTTTCCACTTTGAATAAGGTTGTTTTTAGATAGTTTTAATATTTTTTCGATAGTTGCAAAAGCTCTTGCTGTTATTAGGCTAAATTCGCCCAGGTTGTTGTGTGTTTCCATTCTTTGGTTGTGAACTGTCAGGTTATCAAGAAACAGGTCGTGTTTAATTTGTTTTAAAAAGTAAGCTTTTTTCTGGTTGCTTTCAACTAAATGGGTTTGGGTTTTTGGGTTTGAAATAGCGATCACCACTCCGGGGAAACCACCTCCCGAACCAATGTCAAGAATGGTGTCTTGTTTTGAAATGTGGGGGTTTATTTGTAGCGACTCTTCGACGTCTTTTATCAAGACCTCTTCAACGCTGGTTCTTTGAAAAATGTTGTGGTGTTTGTTGAATTGTATTGCTTTGTTTACAAACTGATTAATCTTTTCTTTGTGTTCTGGGTTAGGCATTGTGTTTTTCTAGTTCTTGTTTCTTCATTGTAACTAGAATTATGTTTATTGCGGCTGGGGTCACTCCCTCTATTCTTGCTGCCGAGCCAATGGTGTTGGGTTTCGATTTGTTTAGTTTTTCCTTAACCTCGTTTGAGAGCCCGCTTATGTCGTCATAAGAAAAACTTTCTGGTATTTTTTTAAGGTTTTGTTTTTTGTTTTTCTCAATTTCCCTTTTTTGTTTTTTTATATAGCCTGCATACCTTATTTCAATACATGCTCGCTGATAATGTTTTTTGTTGTCTGAAGATGGTTGATATAGCTCTTCCTGGTTTGTGTCTGGCCTTGAAAGAAGGTCGTACAGACTTTTCTTTTCTTTAAGGTTTATCTCTTTTTTGTTGTTGTCGAGAAAATTTTTGGTTTTTGTTTTTTTTAGTTCCGAATTGATGAATTGACCATATCTTTCTTCGTTATTTCTATAGTCCTCCATCCTGTCTTTTGAGATAAGGTTGTTTTCATAAGCTTTTGTTAAAAGTCTTTGCTCTGCATTGTTTTGAGATAATAAAAGTCGGTGCTCGGCTCTGCTGGTAAACATTCTGTAGGGTTCGGTTATGCCGTGTGTTGTAAGGTCGTCAACGAGAACACCGATGTAAGCTTCGCTTCTATCTAAAATAAAGTCTTTTTGTTTTTTTATCTGGTTGGTTGCGTTGGTGCCAGCCATAAGGCCTTGGGCAGCTGCTTCTTCATAGCCCGTGGTTCCGTTAATTTGGCCTGCAAGAAAAAGATTTTTTAAATATCTTGTTTCAAGTGTTTGGTGGAGAGATCTGGGATCAATAAAATCATACTCAACTGCATAACCAAATTCGGTTATAACAGAATTTTCCATTCCTTTTATGGATTTTATAAATTTCTCCTGTATATCTTTCGGTAAGCTTGTTGATATGCCGTTTGGGTATACCAAATCCACTCCTATTCCCTCTGGCTCTATAAATATTTGATGGCTTTCCTTTGATGCAAACTTAAAAATTTTATCCTCGATAGATGGGCAATACCTTGGTCCTATACCAACTATGTTTCCAGAATACATAGCAGATAGCTCAATGTTTTTGTTTATTATTTCGTGTGTTTTTTTATTTGTTCTTGTTATGTAGCAGGAAAGTTGCTCGACGTGGTTAGGCTTATTTTTTGTAAGAGTCATCCATGGTGTTGGATTTTCTCCAGGTTGCTCCTCCATAACAGATAGATCGAGACTGGACATCTTGATCCTTGCTGGGGTACCTGTTTTTAACCTTCCCATAGGAAGCTGAAGGTCGTAAAGTCTTTCAGATAGCGGTATTGAGGGTTTGTCTCCAAGCCTGCCACCACTTACCCTTTCTCTTCCTGTAAACATGACGCCGTTTAAAAACGTCCCTGTTGTTAATACCACTTTTTTGGCAAAAATTTTATCTGCTTTTGTTAAGACGCCTTTTACGCTATTTTGTTCAATAATTAAATCCACAACCTCGTCTTCATAGATTTTAATTGTCGTTTTTTCTATTTCTTTTTGAATAGCCTCTTTATATAAATACCTATCGCATTGAACTCGAAGAGCTTGAACGGCAAATCCCTTTCTTGTGTTTAAGGTTCTGTACTGAATACCAGCTGCATCTGTAGCAAGAGGCATAATTCCTCCAAGAGCATCAATCTCTCTAACGATATGGGATTTACCAAGACCTCCAATAGCTGGGTTGCAGGACATTTGACCAATCTTGTTTTTTTCAAATGTTATTAGTGCGCATGATAATCCGGCCCTATATACAGAATGAGCAGCCTCTACACCTGCATGACCCCCACCAACAACAATTACATCAAATGAATACATATTTTATTAAATACAATAATATCTAGATTATATACTTTTAGTTATTTCTATAAGTAAAATGATTTTATGTTAATAAGTTAACTTTGGCTTGTTTTAATAGGTTTTTTTTAATGTATAAGAGTGTTTGTAGGTATGTAAATACAGCAACCTGTTAACTGATGATAAGTTGTGGATAATAAAAAAAACAAAATTACCTAAACAGGTTTTTAACAGCCAATAAACAATTTTGTTTACTTGCCAATACAAAAATTACTAAATATATCACCCAATACATCGTCAGGAGTTTTCCTTCCAACCAAATCATCAAGGCACGACCTGGAAACCTTAAGCTCCTCTGCAGCTATTTCCATCTCTTTGTTGTTTTGAAGAATTTCGTGCGCCTTATTTAACCCCTCAAGACAAAGACTGAAAAGCTTAATGTGTCTATCTCTTACCAAATAGACGCTATTTTTTTTATAGTCATCACCAAAAGCATCTTTGATTAAATTTTTAAACTCATCAAAACCCTGTCCTGTTTTTGCTGAAACTCTGCTATCAAAAGCAGCATCTTCGAAACCACACAAATCAATTTTATTGAGCACAGTAATAACTTTTTTGTCTGTAAGCTTATCCTCAAGCCCCAAGAGCAAATCTACTTTGGTGTTTTCAAACACTGCAACTATCACATCAGCATCATTAATACTATCTACAGTGAAATCAATACCCCTAGATTCTATTTTGTCAGCCGTGCTTCTTATACCAGCGCTATCAATTACCGAAAACGACAGTTCGTTGTAAAAAACCTCTGACTCAATCAAATCTCTAGTTGTTCCAGCAACATCTGACACCAGCGCCCTTTCGAACCCAAGAAGCCTATTAAATACCGAAGATTTTCCTGAATTGGGAGGCCCTATAAAAAGAACTGTTTTTTTTGTATCCAATTCTTTTTTGTTATAACAGCCTTGTATAAAAACACTCAGTCGCCCAATTAATAAAGCCAAATCCGAAACCAAAGAATCGTCTAAAAATTCCTCATCTTCATCAGAGAAATCTATCTCAGCCTCAACCCTTATTCTTATAGCATCAATCGCCTCCGAAATACCAAAAACCTCCTTGGTAAATTTTCCAGACAGTGATTGAGAGGCCAAAAGAACCTCTTCCTTAGAGGTGCTGTTAATAACATCCAAAACAGACTCAGACTCATTAAGGGACAGCTTGTTGTTTAAAAAAGCTCTTTTAGTAAACTCTCCTGGACCAGCCTCCTCAAAACCAAAAGACTGGAAAGCATCCATTATCAAACCCATAACCCCAAGACCGCCATGGCCATAAACCTCAAACGAATCTTCTCCGGTATAACTTTTAGGCCCTTTGAACGAAATCAAACCAACTGAGTCAATTATCTCGTTATTTAAATACATATCCCGCACACAAAAGAAGCCGTGCTCTTTTGGCTTCTTTTTAAAAAGCTCGTCAAGCGCATCTAAACAACCCTCTCCTGAAACACGGAAAACACAAATGGCAGACTTTGCAGGAGGAGTTGCAAGAGCGTATACAACCGACATATTTATTTTAGGTTAGTTTGATCCGCCATATTTGGCGTAAAGGTATTTTTGTTGACCTAGCGAAATACCAGCATTTACAACCGAATACAGCGCAAGCGAAGATGGGAAAACAACAAAGAACACAGAAAGCATAACAGGCATAACTTTCATTACCTGGGCTTGAGTTGGATCCATATTTGGTGGCTGCGGATTGAGCTTTTGTGTTAAAACCATAACAAAACCAAAAAGCACAGGGAGTATAAAAAGCGGATCCGGAGCAGACAGGTCGTCTAACCAAAAGAAAGAGGCCTGTCTTAGCTCAACCATTTCCCTTAGCCCAAAAAAGAAAGCAACAAAAAAGGGCATTTGAGCCAACAACGGCAAACAACCACCAGCTGGATTAACTTTGTGTTTTTTATACAAAGCCATCATTTCAACCCCAAGCTTCTGTCTATCGTTTGCGTATCTTTCTTGTATTTCTTTCATCTCTGGTTGAACTTTTCTAAGACCAGCCATCGACTTAAAACCAGCCCCAGTAACAGGCCAAAGAACCAGCTTTAAAAGAAGCGTAATTACAACAACAGACCAACCCCAACTACCAACAACGTCATGTATCTTATCTAAAAGCCAAACCATGGGTTGAGAAATAAACCAAAACCAACCCATCTCTATTGTCTGCTCAAGGTTATCTGCCCTTTCCACCAAATCTTTTCTTATCTTTGGCCCCAAAAAAAGCCTATGGGTATGATCTGTAACATAACCGGTAGAAAAATCACCAGGCTCTACTGTGTAGCCCATGCTATACACACCGCTTTTTCCTTGGCCAATCTTATAACCATAAATATATTCATCAGAGCCCAACAAAGCAGCTAAAAAGTATTTTTGGGTAAACGCAATCCAGCCACCAGAAGAGGTTACCCCAATTGGACCATCAATAGACCTTAGTCTGTCCGCCTCATAAGGATCCTGATTTGTGCTTAAAGCATAAGCCTCATAAGAGCTTCTATTTATAAGACCGCCACTAGCAAAATCAAAATTCATATCCAACGCCCTTGAGTTGGTTCTATACAAAGACGCATAAGGAATGCCTGGGCTAGAGGCAACACCAACAAGCTCATCTGTGATATTTATCTCATAAGGGGTCTCGGCAAACTTGATTGTTTTAGAATAAACACCATCCTCAGACAAAAGCACAAGACCACCATCAACATACCTATCAAAAACATAATTGCTTGGAGTGTTGGTAAAACCAGACTTAAAGTAATACTTAAAACCACTAGTTGCATCACTACCAAAAATGCGAACACCCAAAGAGCCCTCTACATTCTCAACCAAATGTTTGTTGACCCTGGCCTCAACAATTGATCCGTCCCCAACCCTAACAATAAGCGTAAGAAGATCATTTTCTAAATACACCAACCCGCTTTCAAGCTCTGCTCTTTTTGCTTTTGCTTTTTCAGCAAGCTGGAGCTGCTCTCCTACCGCAAGAGCATCTCTTTCAACAGAGTATTGATAAAAAAGCGCAAGCGAAAGTAAAAATATTGCTGCAAGATAAAATCTTCTAATGTTCATTTAATTGTATGTTTTTAATGTTGATGTGATTTTACAGCCTTAACGATCTCAAAAGAAGCCTCTTTAAAACTTAAGTCTGAAAAAGACTCATAAACCAAAACCAAAAAACCACCGCTCGCTGGCTCCAAACCACCAGTTCTAAAAACTTCTTTAATAATTCTTTTGATCTTGTTTCTACTTACAGCCGTCTTAAATAATTTCTTTGGAGTGGAGATTTGCAGCGATGAGCGCGCATCCTTAAGATAAAAAAGCCTGAGATTTTCAGATGAGTAAAAGTGACGAGGGAGTCTAGACTTGAATGCCAAACCTATACAGTTAGCGCTTTTCTGCCTTTCTTTCTTCTATTAGAAAGCACAGCTCTACCAGCCTTAGTAGCCATTCTTGCTCTGAAACCGTGAGTACGCTTTCTCTTTAATGTGCTCGGTTGAAATGTTCTTTTCATAATAAGTACCAAAAAATTGGCCTGCATTATATCCTAATAATTTAAAGTTTACACAAAAAATAATAAAAACATTTTTTCTAGACTTACAAACAAGTTATCCACAGCAAATTCATGAGTTTATCCTGTAGATATCTTGTTTATTTTTTTATAGACTAAGTACTCAACAACGGGGAGATAAACTTGGACTTTTGGAATAAATGCACAGAAAAGCTTGAAAACAGGCTTACACAAGAAGATTTTAACACCTGGATTAGGCCCTTGAAAGGTAGCCTGGTAAAAAACACCTTAGAGCTAGTCGCACCCAACGACTTTATATTAAATTATGTTGAAAAAAACCTTGCAGAAGAAATAACAACCCTTGTTAAACAACAATCTAAAAAGGACATAAGTCTCGTTTATAAAACTATGACTAAGGAAACATTTGTTGATAAATACCAGGGAAACAACAAAAATGAAAACTCTAAACTTGTTGATTCTTATGTCTTTGACTCGTTTGTGGAGGGAAAATCTAATCATCTGGCCCTTGCGGCGGCAAAACAGGTTGCCTCCAACCCAAAAGGCGACTACAACCCCTTGTTTATATATGGTGGGGTTGGTTTGGGTAAAACCCACCTCATGCACGCTGTTGGAAATGAAATACTAAAAAACAACCCTGAAAAAAGAATAGTTTACGTTCATTCTGAAAAATTTGTATCTGATATGGTTAAAGCCCTGCAGCTTGGCGCAATGAATGAATTCAAATCTTTTTATAGAAATGCTGACGCTTTGTTGATTGACGATATTCAATTCTTTGCAGGAAAAGAGCAATCACAAGAAGAGTTTTTTCATACATTTAATGCCCTTTTGGATAGAAACAACCAAATGATCCTTACTTGTGACAAATACCCAAAAGAAATAGATGGTCTTGAAGAGCGCCTAAAGTCTAGGCTCGGCTGGGGGCTTCCTGTGGTGATAGACCCACCTGAACTTGAAACCAGGGCCGCTGTTCTACTTAGCAAAGCATCTTCTATGGGTGTTGAGCTTCCAAACGATTGCGCAATCTATATAGCACAAAGAATCCGATCTAACATCAGAGAGCTAGAAGGCGCCTTAAAAAGAGTAGCAGCCAACTCTAGGTTTACAAACCAACCCATCGACCTTTCTCTGGTCAAAGACGCGCTAAAAGACTTATTTGTAATTTCTGCAAAAATGGTAAGCATTGAAAATATTCAAAAAACAGTTTCCGAATATTACAACATTAAACTGTCAGACCTTTTATCAAAAAGACGAAGTAGATCAATAACAAGACCAAGACAGTTAGCAATGGCCTTGACCAAAGAACTTACAAACCACAGTCTGCCCGAGATAGGTGAGGCTTTTAATGGAAGGGACCACACAACAGTTCTACATGCCTGTAAAAAAATCGCTGAGCTACGAAAAGAAAGCCCTTCACACGAAGAGGATTACAGAAACCTAACAAGAGCACTTACAAATTAAAAAAATGGATTTTTATATTACCAAAGAAGAAGTCGTAAAAGCACTCAACACAACACTGGGTGTTGTAGAAAAAAGACAAACATTACCAATTTTGGCAAACGTCTTGTTTGATGTGGATGAAACAAGACTTAAACTTACAGCAACAGACTTGGAGTCAGAGATATCAACAATATCAACCATTTCTAATTTTAAAAGCGGAGGAAGGGTAACAGCACCAGCTAAAAAACTAAGCGAGCTATGCAGATTGTTTTCAGATCTTGCCGAGATTCATTTTTATCTTGATGGTGAAAACCTAAAAATAGAAACAAACACAGGGAAATACAATCTTGCAACACTGCCAAGCGAGGATTTTCCAGTTTTTGAATCTGAAGAGCTGAGCAATCCTGTTAGTATAAAACCACAAAACCTCAAGTCCATAATCAATAAAACCTCTTTTGCTATGGGCAATCAAGATTGGAGACATTACCTAAATGGTTTATATCTTTCTATAGATAATACAACCATAACCTCCGTTGCAACAGATGCTCACAGACTAGCACTTTCAACACAAAACATAAATGAAAGTCTTAGCGACCCAATCAACGGCATAGTTCCCAGAAAGTCTATTAACGAAATTGCTAAACTCCTTAACGAGGATAGTGAAAACATAACACTCAACCTAGGCTCCAATTCAATAAATGTTAGCGTTGCTGGCACAACATTTTCTAGTAAACTAATTGAAGGAAAGTTTCCAGACTACGAACAAGTTATACCTTCCGGTGAGAGCTCAACACTTGTTGTGGATAAAAAGAATTTAGCCGAGAGCCTCAGCAGAGTAAGTGTTCTCTCTAGTGAAAAGTATAGAGGTGTAAGGCTTGTTGTTGGCGATGGCCTAATTAACATATCAGCAAACAACCCCGAACAAGAGCAGGGAGAAGAAAAACTATCATGCGATTATTCTGGTGAAAAAATAGATATTGCTTTTAATGTGAACTACCTTCAAGAAATACTCTCTTCTATAGACGAGAGTAACGCAGAAATTCACTTCTTTGGATCTGATAAAAGTTGTTTGATAACCTGCCCAGGAACAGATGACTACAAATATGTTGTGATGCCTCTGCTAATATAGTGCCTATATCAAAAATAACACTTAAGAACTTTAGGTGCTTTGAATCATTAGATTTAGAACTTTCCCCTAAAACTAATTTTTTCTATGGAAAGAACGGGTCTGGAAAAACCTCTATTTTAGAAGCTGTTTATTTATGTTCAAGTGGCAAATCTTTTAAAAGCTCAAACATATCAGCATTAATAAACCAAAACAACAAACAGGGCTTCAAGGTTAAAGCGTTTGATAGCGAAATAGGCCACATAATAGAAATTAACAAACACCAAACCAAACCAATAGAAATTCATTACAACAATCAAAAAATTCCAATAGCAAAATTAGCCAGAAAAAAACCAGCAACAGCAATACATAACCAAACCTTCTCTTTTGCGGATGCATCCCCAGATTTCAGAAGAAAACTCCTAGATAGAGCTATTTTTATTTCAAACAAAAGGTTTTCACACACCTGGTTTGGTTATTACAGATCACTAAAACAGAGAAACACCCTTCTAAAACAAAACACGGCAAACACAAACGTGTGGGATGATTCACTTATAGAGCACGGAGAGGCCCTTAATCAAATTAGACAAGAATTTCACAACAATACAATGGAGGAGCTCAAAAGTTTAATAGAAAACGTAAGCAAAACCCATAAATTAAACTATCTTAAAGACATTAACATCACTTTTAGGCAAGGCTGGGATGAAGATCAAAGTCTTAGACAGTGCATCGAAGAAAACAACAACAAAGACAAACACAGAAGAACAACTACAAAAGGGCCTCACAAAGCTGATATTAAGTTTTATATTGGCAACATAGATGCCAAACAGATTTTATCTAGGGGGGAACAAAAACTCTTTTCAATTTTATGGTGTTGTTCTCAACACAAGGTTTTAAAAAACATTCACAATCTAGACCCAACACTGATTATTGACGACATAAAATCTGAGCTAGACAACAACCTAATGAGCGTCTTTGTGGAGGCGCTAAATTATATAGAAAATCAGGTTATCTTTTCCTGTATAGATGATCAATTTAGTAGTAAAATAAACAGTAATTTTGAGGATTTTAAAAAGTTCCACGTGGAACAACTACACTACTAAAACAACATGCCAAAAAAAACAGAAGAAGCGAAGTACGATTCATCGAATATACAGGTTCTAAAGGGTTTAGAAGCAGTAAAAAAAAGACCTGGTATGTATATAGGAGACACGGATGATGGTTCTGGTCTCCATCATATGGTATTTGAGGTTCTCGATAATTGTATTGACGAGGCAATGGCCGGACATTGCTCAGATATTAATGTTATTGTAAACAAAGACGGCTCAGTAACTGTTAAAGATAATGGAAGGGGTATACCGGTTGATGTTCACGAAAAAGAGGGCATTTCCGCTGCAGAGTTGATACTCACAACACTACACTCTGGTGGAAAATTTGATGACAACAGCTATAAGGTCTCGGGAGGCCTTCATGGTGTTGGTGTTTCGGTTGTTAACGCCTTATCCAAAGAGCTCACGCTTAAGGTTTGCAGAGATGGAGGAGAGTTTATACAAAAATACAAAGGCGGCAAACCAACAGCTAAGCTTAAAAAAGTAAAAGCTTCTAAAGAAACCGGCACAGAAATTACATTTACACCATCAGAAGATATATTCACATCAATTAACTTTGAAACAGACAGAATCCACAAAAGAATTCAAGAGCTCTCATTTTTAAATGCGGGCGTATCTATTACAGTCACAGACGAAAGAACGGGGAAATCAAAACATTTTAAAAATAATGGCGGATTAAGCAGTTATGTAAAACACCTTAAAGGAAGAAAACAACAAGTATCAGAAATTTTTGAGTGTACTGCCACAAAAGATGATGTGGGTGTTGAAATCGCAATGCAATGGACTGACTCTTATTCAGAAAATGTATTGTGTTATACCAATAACATTCCTCAAAAAGACGGCGGAACCCATTTGGCGGGCTTTAGAGGAAGTTTAACCCGGGTTCTAAAGGCTTTTATCAAAAAAGAAGGTGCAAACAAAAAAGTTCCAACAGATTTATTGGGTGATGATGTGAGAGAGGGCCTAACTGCAATCATTTCTGTTAAAGTTCCAGATCCTAAGTTTTCCTCACAAACCAAAGAAAAGCTTGTTTCCTCAGAGGTGGAGAGTGTTGTAAGCACAGTATTTAGTAAATATTTCAATGACTATTTACTTGAGAACCCTAAAGATGCGGCTGCTATTTTGTCTAAGGTTGCAGAAGCAGCGCTGGCTCGCGAGGCCGCCAGAAAAGCAAGAGAGATGACAAGAAGAAAGGGTGTTTTAGAGATTGCTGGATTACCTGGAAAGCTTGCTGACTGCCAAGAAAAAGACCCCACTCTATCTGAGCTCTATATTGTTGAGGGTGATTCAGCTGGCGGATCTGCAAAACAAGGCAGAAATAGAAAAAACCAAGCAATTCTTCCCCTTAAGGGCAAGATTATCAATGTAGAAAAAGCAAGAATAGATAAAGTTCTTGGCTCTCAAGAGGTGGGCACTTTAATTAAGGCTCTTGGATGTGGAATAGGAAAAGAGGACTTTGATATAGAAAAACTTAGATATCATAGAATTATAATAATGACAGATGCTGATGTAGATGGTTCCCATATAAGAACTTTGCTTCTAACTTTCTTTTACAGGCAGATGTATGAAATAGTAGAAAATGGACATATTTATATAGCCCTTCCACCTTTATATAAAATCACCAAAGGAAAAGAATTTGTATATGCATCAGATGAAGACCAAAAAGAGCAGGCTGTAAAAGAATTCTCTGCTTCAGGCACCAGGGGCTTAGAGGTTCAAAGATATAAAGGGCTTGGCGAGATGAACCCAGAGCAGCTTTGGTCTACAACAATGGATCCTGAGCATAGAAGAATGATGAGAGTTGATATTAAAGATGTTCTGGATGCAAATGAATCATTTGAAGTTTTAATGGGTGATGATGTGGAGCCAAGAAGAGAGTTTATCAACAACAATGCGCTTTCAGTAACAGACCTAGATATTTAATTTATTGCCTGGTAGTTAAGCTTAATCCATTCATAAGCCTTATTTGTAGCATCTTTAGCGCTAAGCGCCTCAATAGGCTTCCCAATCCTTAACTTTACAGTGCCAGGATATTTTTTAAACTCTTTATTTCTCCAATACTTACCTGAGTTATGACATATAGGAATAATTGGCACCTTGTTTTCATAGGATATTAACCCACAACTTGAACCAAATTTTTGTATGCCCTTTTCAGGTTTTACCCTAGTACCCTCAGGAAACAATATAATAGAAAACCCTTTCTTTAGTTTTAATTTTGCTTTGCTAACAACACGTTTAAGGCTTTTAAACTTTTTTGATCTATCTACTGTAATTGGTTCAGTACAAGCCACACCCCACCCAAAAAAAGGAATAAGCAATAGTTCTTTTTTAACAATAGATGTTGATGGAACTATAAGCGTTTGAAGAAATAGAGATTCCCATGGTCCTTGGTGGTTTGAAACGATTATACAAGGCTGATTGATTAAATTCTCTTTACCTTCTATTTTCCAGTCAATTTTACAAATGGCCTTTAATAGCCTTAATATTAAATAAATCCAAACAGATATTAGTTTTTGCAAAGATATGGTTTTTAAAAAAGGATATAGAATAATAAGCAGAGAGGAAAATACAATCAGAAAAAAGTAAAAAAAAGTATTAAAAATAAAGCTTCGTATCACGTTATTTTGTTTTTAAGAAATTCCTCCAAATCCTCAATTTTAAGCCTTTCCTGCTGCATCGTATCTCTGTCTCTAATAGTAACAGTGCCATCTTCTAAACTTTCAAAGTCAACCGTAATACATATTGGGGTGCCTATTTCATCATGTCTTCTGTATCCTTTTCCTATGTTTCCAGTGTTTTCCAGAAGTATTCTGCCTATATTTAAACCTTGAAGCATTTTCTTTATTTTTGATGAGAGAGCTACTATTTCTTCATTATTTTTTTTAAGAGGAATCACGGCCGCTTTTATAGGAGCCAAGTGGGGTTTAAGCCCAAGAACAACCCTCTCCTTACCATCATCAAGCATTTCAACCTTATAGGCTTCATTTAGTATGGCTAAAAACCCCCTTTCAACCCCAGCCGATGGCTCAATAACATAAGGAACAACCCATTCCTTTGTTTGTAAGTCTTGCAAAGCTAATTTAGAGTTTGAATCCTTATTTTCCATAACTTTTGCAACAATATTTAAATCATCTTGATTTTTTGTATGTGAGCCAAGATCAAAATCTGTTCTATTTGCAATACCTTCAAGCTCTTCAAGCCCGTGTGGGAATTGATACATTAAATCAACAGTCCTTTTAGAATAATGCGCTAACTCGTCACCAGGCACTTCATAAAGCTCTATTTGAGATCTTGCAACACCCTGTTTTTCCCACCAAAGCAACCTTTTTTCAACCCACTCATCATGAACAGCCTCATCATTACCAGGCTTTACAAAGTACTCTAACTCCATTTGCTCAAACTCTCGAACTCTAAAAATAAAATTTCTAGGTGTTATCTCATTCCTAAAGGCCTTTCCTATTTGAGCAATTCCAAAGGGAAGTGATTTTGATGAAGAGTCAACTACATTTTTAAAATTTGTAAATATTTGTTGAGCCGTTTCAGGCCTTAAGTAAGCAAAAGAATCCTCAGTTTCAACCGGCCCAATATTAGTTTTAAACATTAAATTAAAAGGTCTTGGCTCTGTTAACTCTGAAGAACCACATGATGGACATTTTTCACTTGGAAGCTGATCAGCTCTCCACCTTGCTTGACAATTTTTACAATCAACCATTGGGTCTGAGAAAGTACTTTCATGTCCAGAATGCCTTAAAACAAGGGGGTTTGTCAGGATTGATGCATCTAAACCTTCAATATTATCATTTTCATAAATCATTGAAGACCACCAAGCGCTTTTGATGTTGTTTTTTAACTCTACCCCAAGCGGACCATAATCATAACTACCCTGAAGACCGCCATATATTTCATTTGATTGAAAAATAAAACCTCTTCGCTTGCAAAGCGCAACCAGCTCTTCCATTGTTTTAGCAGCCAAAATCTATCTCCTATATAAAATGTAGACATTTGTTACTTTTTTATGGCTTATAGCCACAACATCAAACAAAACCATCTAGCGTTAATTATATGTACAGTTAGCTTAAATTATATATTAGTATTAAGATTAAAGCGCTATGAAAGCATTATTTACAATATTATCCATTATACCCAGGCCAATTTATTTATTTGTTGCTGAGCTTGTAGTTATAACTGGAATTTATAAACAATTCGAAGGGTTTAAAATTACCAAAGCCAATTTAACCATAATAATGCCAAATTTATCTTCTGATGAAATAGAGCTAGAGTCTATAAAAAGCTATAAACAAACCATAATAAGCACAAGAGAGACCTTTATAGCTTGGTCCCGATCCTCTAAATTTATTAACTCAAATATCTTGGTAATTAAAAACAACTATCTATTGTCTCAACACAAAGAAAAAAATAAAGGTTTTATGATGGTAGCAATTCATAGTAGAAGCGTAGACATGCTATTGTCATGGATTAATTCTCAAACTGTATCAACATCTTTATATAAAAAAATAAAGTTCAAACCCCTTGATACATATGTAAGAAAAATAAGAGAGAATAAATTAAATAAGGTTTATGAGACCGGGATACTTGGAGTTAAGAAATTGTTAAATGCACTAAACAAAGACGAGGTTATTTGCATGGCCGCAGATCAAGTTCCACAAAGAGGAATGGGTGAGTATGTCGACCTGTTTGGCAGAAAAAGTTATACAACAACTCTAATACCAAGACTGGCCTTAAAGACAAACAAAGCCGCCATTTTCTGCTCTATAAATAAAGCAAATAATGAGGGGCTTCTGAGAATAAATTTACACCCAGCAAGCGAAAATTTATATAACAAAAGCAAGCACTTACTATCAATGAATAAATCTATAGAAAAGCTTATCTATGAAAATGTTCATGATTATTCATGGGAATATAAAAAATACAGAAGACCCTATCAAGGTGACCAAGATCCATACAAATTCTAAATTTATTTCTGCCAAAAAACAGTTGTAAATAAAACCAAAAGTGTAAAGATTTCTAGCCTTCCAAGGATCATGGCAAGAGCAAGAATTGACTTACCAATATCGCTTACAGAACCATAGGTTTCAGCAACCTGTCCGAGACCAGGACCTAAATTATTTAAACATGCACCAATAGCAGAAAACGAGCTTTCAAAATCCATGCCTGTTGCTAACAAAGAAAGAAGCAGCAACATGAAACATATTACATAAATAGAAAAGAAACCCCAGACAGATTCAGCAACTTTGTCATCAACAGCCTTTGATCCAATTTTTAAAGATACAACTGCATTTGGATGAACAAGCCTCATTATATTGATCTTGGCGTGGTTTATCATAATCAAAACTCTCCAAGATTTAATACCACCACCAACAGACCCAGAGCAGGCTCCTATAAAAGCACCGATAAGCAATAAAAATGTTATTGATGTAGGCCATGAAGAATAGTCTGTTGTAACAAATCCTGTTGTTGTAACTATAGAGACAGATTGAAATAAAATTTCCCTAAACGAGGCCCCATCGTAACCAACTATCATTGATAAAAGTAAAGACAAACCAAAAACAATAGACACTATAGAGATAAAAAACCTCAGCTCAGAGTCATGAAAATACTTAAGAGGTTTCTTTTTGTAAACAGCAAAATAATGAAGAGCATAGCTGAGAGCAGATAAAAGCATAAAAACTATACATATGATTTCTATTGATATGCTATTGAAGTAACCAATACTTTCATCGTGAGTAGAAAAACCACCAATAGAAACGGTGCTTAAGCTATGAGATATAGCATCAAAAGCACTCATGCCAAAAGCAAAATAAAACAAGGCGCAAACGATTGTTAAGCCCAGATAAATAAGCCATAAAGCTTGAGCTGTTTCCTTAATTCTCGGAGTAAGCTTCTGGTCACTTAAAGCTCCAGGGATTTCTGTTTTATAGAGCTGTCCACCACCTATGCCAAGTAAGGGCATCACAGCAATAGCCAATACTATTAAACCCATTCCACCCATCCATTGCAGTAAATGCCTATAAAATAATACTGATTCAGGCATATTATTAAGCCCTGAGATAACAGTTGCCCCTGTTGTAGTTATTCCAGACATAGACTCAAAAAACGAATCAATAAATGACATCCCATATAAATAGAAAGGTAAAGACCCAACTAATGATAAAACAACCCAAAATAAAGTGATTATCACAAAACCCTCTTTTATACCCATTTCTTCATTACTTTTCTTGGTTAATTGCCATGCGACCACAGAGGGTATAAAAATAACCATGAACGTTGTTATAAATATATTGCTAGAGCCATCATTGAACACGAAGGAAACAATCAATGGTATTAATAAAGACATTGAAAAAAAAGCAACAAGAATGCTAAATAAATTAATTATTGATTTTATGGCCATCAGCTTTCTTTAAAGAACTTCTCAATTTCTTCCATTAGGTTTTTATCTTCTAAGAAAAATATTAAATGGTCATTTAGTGCAAGTTTTACTTTCTTGCTAGGCATTATGACGTCTCCATGCCTAACTATCGCCGCTATAGAGGCCCCTTGAGGCATTGGGATATCATCAATAGATTTACCAAATAGATGAGATGTGTGCTCATTTGCATGAACAATGCCCTCAATAGCCTCAGCTCCCGAGTCCATTTTAAGCATAACATCTTGTGCAACATCGCTTTCACGTAGATCTTGAAGAACAGATGACACGGTCAATCTGTAGGGCGCAATATAAGTATCTATAAACCCTGGAACTAATTTCAAATATGAGGGGTTATTTAAAATAATCATGGTTTTTTTTGCCCCGAGCTTTTTTGCAAGCAATGAAGACATGACATTTGTCTCATCATCGTTGGTTAAAGCACAAAAAACATCTATAGAGTCTATGTTTTCGCTTTTAAGAAGGTCATCATCAGTTGCTGATCCCCTAAGCACAATTGTTTTATCTAAATCTCTTGATAACCTTTCGCACTTTTCTTCGTTAGAGTCTATTAATTTAACCTTATAGTCATTCTCAAGCTCTTTGGCTAAAGAAAAGCCGATTTTACCTCCACCAACTATCATAATTCTTGATGATGCGTCTTCATGCCTGAATTCATCTACTATTGTATCGACACTATCTGACCCAGAAACAAAATAAACTTCATCATTTTCTTTAATTACTGTGTCCCCATTTGGTATAAAGGGCTTATTTTTCCTATATATCATCGGGATATATGCTTCAATGCCAGGCATATCATCCTTTATGTTCTTCAACTCTCTTCCTACAAGCTCGCCTTGTTTTTTTGCTTTAACCGAAACAAGCTTTACCTTACCATCTGCAAATTCTTCAATTTGATTTGCTCCGGGGTGAGCAATAAGCTCTCTAAGATGAGAAGTGACCTCATACTCTGGGCTAATTGGGATGTCTATTATGTTGTCTCCAAAAATAGATAAATTATCGATATATTCGGAGTCTTTAAATCTACAGATAGTTTTTTTCGCATTGAATTGTTTTTTGGCAATCTGACATGCGATTATGTTTACTTCATCATTGCTTGTGACCGCAATGACTATTGTGTCTTCATCAATACCAAGCTTTTTAAAAGAATCTTGATGAGCAGCATGACCAACCACGCAGCCAATATCTAGCTTTTCTTGAAGAACATCTATCTTATCTTTATCTTCATCTACAATAGAAACTTGATAGTTGTTATTGGATAAATTCCTTGCGAGACTGCTCCCAACTCTACCAGCCCCTAAAATTGCTATTTTCATAGTTAGTAAATTAAACCTCTTTTAGAACAATTAAAAGACTTATGCATAAAAATAAATTATTTAAAAAAACCCTTTGTAGGAGTTAAAGGCGTCCTGTGAGCTAATAATTTTTTTATTTGGAAATTGTAAGTGAGTAATTACTATAGATGAATCTATTGTTTTTATCTTAATTCCTTCTTTATTAAATGATATGATTTCGCCCGGTGTAAAGTTTAAGTCGCAAGGCTCAACATTGAGACTATGAATTTTTATACTTATTTCTTTATGTATAAAAGAGAGACCAGGCCATTCATTTAAAGCTCTGAATTTATTCAAAATACTAAAAGATGAGTTATTAAAATCCACAATTGAATCTTGCTTTTGCACCTTAAAACAATATGACGCTTTATCATGATTTTGTTTTTCAAGTGAATAATTATTAGTATAAATATTATTTAAAACTTCAGTAATCTTTTCTACTGATTTATCAGATAAAGCATTTTCAAGATCAGTTTTGTTCCAAGAATCATGAATTAAAATTGGAAACCTTTCTATGATGTCACCCTCATCCATATTTTGAGACATCTTCATAAAAGTTATACCGGTTTCTTTGTCTCCATTTAATATTGAACTTTGAATAGGCGATGCTCCTCTATATTTTGGTAATAATGAGTAGTGAATATTTACAGGCATTATTAATGCTTTATCTAAAAGCCAATTAGGCAATATTTTTCCATATGCAGAAACGATCATTACATCAAACTCAATATTTTTGATGCTTTCCTTAAAATTTTCATCTAATTTGTGTGGCTTTAATGTGGTTAGTTTGTGTTTTTCAGCAATATTAGCCACTGCAGAGCCCTCTTTAGCGCTCCGCCTTTTTCTTCTTTTATCTGGTTGAGTAAGAACCCCAACAACCTCTATTGTTTCACTTTGCGCAAGGTGATCAAGCACTTTTGCTGAAGGAGCAGGTGAACCAGCATATAGAATTCTCATAATTTCTTCAAAAATCCCCTAAATTCTTTTAAATTCTTTTTATTTCTTTAAAAGCTTCTTTTTAATTCTATCTCTTTTTATCGGGCTAATGTAGTCAACCATTAACTTTCCATCAAGATGGTCTATTTCATGTTGTATACACACTGTTAGCAGACCAGAGGGCTTATCAACATGTTCTTTTCCATCTATATCCTGCCATTTAAGAATAATATTGTCAGGCCTTGTAATTTCCTCATTAAAACCAGGTACAGACAGACATCCTTCCTCAAAAGACAAGTATGAGTCCTCATTTAAAATTTCAAAAGCAGGGTTTACATAGTACCTTGGCTCATTTCTTTCCTCACTTATATCTATCACTATAAGTCTTATGTGATGATTTACTTGAGTTGCTGCCAAACCAATGCCATTTTCTTCATACATTATATCTAACATATCATCTGCAAGCTTTTTTAGACTTTTGTCGAATTTTTTTACTGGTTGAGCAACAGTTCTTAATCTTGGGTCAGGAAATTTTAAAATTTTAAGACTATTTTCCATAATTTACCTTTATTTTAAGCCTTTTTTGCTAGTTTATTGGTATTTGTTAAATTATAATCTAATTGTTAACTAACAACATAATAAAACATGACTAACACTACCACTGATGTAGCCATAATAATGGGATCAGACTCTGATTTGCCCGTAGTTGAGGCTGCTTTTCCTATTTTAGAGTCTTTCGGCGTTAATTTTACTAAAAATGTGCTTTCAGCCCATAGAACACCACACGATGTAATTGAATTCATAAAACTTTCTGAGTCTAATGGGTGCAAGGTATTTATTGCAGCTGCTGGCATGGCCGCTCATTTGGCTGGGGCGTTGGCTGCCCACACAACGAAGCCAGTTATTGGAATACCAATTGAATCTGGTGGAATGGGCGGCATTGACTCTTTGCTAAGCACTGTAATGATGCCTCCAGGTGTTCCTGTTGCAACAGTAGCCGTGGGTAAAAGTGGCGCTAAAAATAGTGCAATTTTAGCCGTTCAAATTTTATCTACTGGAAGAGAGGATTTGGCTGCTAAATTAGTTGAATATAAAGAGAACATGAAGAATGAGGTTCTTGAAAAAAACGACAAACTAAACTCTTAATTGGTCGATCATAATTCACTCAATTTAGACCAATCAATTGAGTGGATTTCATCTGGAAAAATACTAGCACATCCAACCGAGGGAGTTTGGGGGCTTGGTTGTGACGCATTAAATAAAGAAGCTTATTTAAGCCTCTTCAAATTAAAAAAAAGAAGTTCAAACAAAAGCTTTATTTTGCTTGCAAGTTCAATTCAAATAGTAAAAAAATACTCAAAACCTATAGAACTTAAAGATGAGGTTTTCTTAAAAAATAATTGGCCTGGCCCAGTCACATTTCTAATAAAGTATAAGGAATCAATTCCGGATCATTTAAAAAATAGTACTGGTAAATTAGCTTTTAGAGTAAGCAATCACTATCCTTTAAAAGCCTTATTTAAAAGATTTAATAGTGTAATGGTATCTACTTCTGCGAATATTTCAGGGAAACAAACATTAAATAACGGACCAGAAATTATTAAAACTTTTGCCAACAACAACCATCTTGCATACTATGATCAAGAGCTTGGCAAGGAAACCAAACCAACCACTATAATAGACTTACATACAAGAGAAATAATAAGGCCATAAATTGAAAAAACTTGAACAAAGATTCCTAAGCATTCAAAAAGAAATTTTTAGTGTTTATTCTAAAATGGAACTGTCAAAAAAAACTGATATTATCCGAGACTCTTGGAAAAGACCTGAGGGTGGAGGAGGAAAAACTTGCGTCATACAGAACGGAAATATTTTTGATAATTCCGCAGTAAACTTCTCTTCAATTTATGGGTCTAAATTACCAAAATCAGCGCTCGGAAATTCAAAAGTCAAATCAACCCGATATGGATTTCAAGCAATGGGCGTATCAGTGATATGTCACCCCAAAAATCCAAATATTCCAACAAGTCACATGAATGTTAGATTATTTTGTATTTTAAATAAAAATAAACAAATTAAGGATTGGTGGATTGGAGGCGGATATGACCTAACCCCATATGTTATATTCAAAGATGATATTAATAATTGGCATTCTCAAGCTAAAACAAATCTTGATAAGTTTGATAAGTCTTTTTATAAGTCTTTTTCGAAAACCTGCAATGAATATTTCTATATTCCTCATAGAAATGAAAGAAGGGGGGTTGGGGGTATATTTTTTGATAACAAACAGTACAAATCCATTGACTCAAGCATAAATTTTCTCGAATCAATAGCAAAAACCTATCTTTCATCCTATAAACAGCTTGTTAATACAAGAAAAAAAGAAACTTTCACTAAAGAAGATAAGCAATTTCAGGAAATTCGAAGAGGCAGATATGTAGAGTTTAATCTTGTTAATGATAGAGGAACAGCATTTGGGCTTCAGTCAAACGGAAGGATTCCGTCAATCCTCTCTTCTCTTCCACTTAATGCATCCTGGGTTTATAAGAAATCAAAATCTATGGAGACCAGAGAAAAGAAATTAATTAAGATGCTTAATAAGGATTGGAATGTCTAAAGTTTTTAAGCTCGGAGTTGCTGGCAATCCTATTGAGCATTCATTGTCTCCTTTTATCCATTCTCGTTTTGCAAGAAACGAAAATATATCAATTTCCTATGAAGCATTTAAGATTGATGAAAATAATTTTAATAGTTTTATTAAGGAGTTTTTTTCATACAAGGACTCGTTGGGCTTAAACATAACCCTTCCATTTAAAAAATCAGCGGCACAACTTGAAGGTAAGATCTCAGAGGAAGCAAAATTAATTTCAGCTGTTAACACAATTAAAAAAGAGAGCAGATCGCTTTATCTTGATAGCACAGACGGAGCAGGCTTTATTGATGATCTAAAATCAAAAGGAGTAGCGATAAAAAATAAAAAAATAATGATAATAGGTGCGGGCGCAGCATCTGAAAGCATCTTATATAAAATTATTGAAGAAAAACCTGAGCAAATTACCATAAATAATAGAACAGAGGATAAGGCTGTCTCACTGGTAAAAAAATATAAGTTACTATTTTCAGACATTGGTGTGGCTACAAGTCATCAAAATGATGCCTTGCCAGATTTGATTATAAATGGAAGTTCTGCTGGTTTAACTGGACAGTTCTCTGCACCAAACCTGGCCACTCATAAAGATCAAGTTTTCTATGATCTCAATTATTCGCTTGAATCAACACCCTTTTGCGAATGGGCAAAAGAAATATCGCCAAATGTTTATGATGGAATTGGTATGTTGGTTAATCAAGCCGCCTATTCTTTTAATAATTGGTTCGGAGTAAAACCAAATACAGAAAAGGTTCTTAGCGACCTAAAGTCCTTATGACCAAATTCATCCAGTTTATTTCAGGCGCAGTATGTCCTAGTTGCAAGGCCATAGATACTATCGCGATAAGCAAAGATAATGACCATATATATTGTGTTAAATGCGATTTTAAGGAGACAAGACCTGGCTTAGAAAACAAAAAAACAAACACCATAAAAGCAATAAATATTGACGAACTTAAAAAGCCATAAAAACTAGAATAAAGGCCGACAAAAGTATATTATACGCACCGTAAACAACCACAAGCCTAGGCTATATTATAAAAAAGGCTTATAATGGTTTATTAATGAATTTTATTTTTATAAGAAACGCAATCACCACAGGACTGAAAATGCCATTTAATTTTATCAATAAGTTTGCTGGATATATTTTTACACTAACATTTTTTTCAATATCAGCTCAAGCTGACTGGTTTGCTCTAAACATGACAGAGGGAGCCACCGCTATAAGTAAAGAAGTTTTTGATTTACACATGTTAATTTTCTGGATATGTGTTGCAATCGGAGTGGTTGTATTCAGCGTAATGTTTTACTCAATGTTTGCCCATACAAAGAAAAAGAATCCCGTAGCTGCGACTTTTCATGAAAGCACTAAAGTTGAGATAGCATGGACAGTTATTCCTTTTCTAATCTTAATTGCAATGGCAGTACCAGCATCTAAAACTCTTACAAAGATGTATGACGATACTGCTGGAGACGTAAACATTCAAGTAACTGGCTATCAGTGGAAATGGCAATACAGATATCTAGAAGATGGGGTTAGCTTTTTCTCAAATCTCTCAACAGATATGGATGAAATTTATAATCTTGTTCCAAAAGGAGAGAACTATCTTGAAGAGGTTGATGAGGCTGTAGTAATACCTGTTGGTAAAAAAGTTAGGTTTCTAATCACAGCAAATGATGTGATCCATTCTTGGTGGGTGCCGGCATTTGCAATTAAACAGGATGCTATTCCTGGATTTGTGAATACTGCTTGGACAACAGTAGATAAGCCTGGTATCTACAGAGGTAAATGTACAGAGCTTTGTGGAAAAAATCATGGTTTTATGCCGATTGTTGTAAAGGTTGTTGAGCAAGATGAATATGATGCATGGATCAGCAACAAGAAAGAAGAAGCTTTTAAATTGGCTGAACTTACTGAAAAGGAATGGACAACCGCTGAGCTTGTTGAGAGAGGCGAAGGAGTATACGCAACAAATTGTGTTGCATGCCACCAAACGAATGGCCAGGGAATACCTGGAATTTTTCCAGCTCTAGCAGGTAGCGATATTGTATTAAATGATAAGCCTAAAAATATTGAAATACTAATGGAGGGCGTCCAAGGCGCTGCCATGAACTCATTTGATTATTTATCAGAAGTAGA
>Ga0315315_10001052_pt1 | contig 25004 bp, 23 predicted proteins | sample M140m3416metaG_FD_203699 | JGI IMG/M metagenome (GOLD analysis project Ga0315315, IMG submission 203699) | Ammonia-oxidizing marine archaeal communities from Monterey Bay, California, United States - M1 40m 3416 | ecosystem: Environmental > Aquatic > Marine > Intertidal zone | place: USA...
TCTATCAAGTGATATAGATTTTGATGCCATTTTAAAAAAACTGGAAGGTTGTTTACTACATTCAAGTATTTTCTTTTTAAAAATATCTTTTAAATATTGGTTATCTTGTAATCTGTCTAAATGTCTTTTAATTTTATAATAATTTAATGGAACTTTATTTTCTTTCATATAATCATCTACTAAATCATTAAAATCATTATCTATTTTATCAATATTTAAAATAACATTATACCAATTTATATTTTTATTAGAATAATCAGAACAATTAATAATATAATTCAGTAAATTAAAATATTCAGAAGTTTTATATTTTTCTATACATTGGAAATTATTATATTTTGTATCAATTTTTTCAACTTCCTCTTTTAAATTTAAAATATTTTCATTAATTTCCTTTAAATTATTATGATAATCATTTAATGCTTTTAATTTAATTTGGTTAATATCATTTTTTTCATATATTTTACCAATTTGTATTTTTTTGATATCTTCTTCAATTTGGATATTATTATATTTATTAACATCTTTATTTAGATCTAAAGTATTTTCTTTATTTAAAACATTATATAAATCTGTAGTAATAACTGAATCGGTTAAATTATTTTCTTCAATTAATTTTAATAATGTTTTATGATCTACTAAATTTAAATAAGTATCAAATAATTCTTCATCAACTATTATTTTTGTTTTTGGTAAATATAATATTTGTTCCATATCCAGTAATTGTGTAGCAATATCTAAAATAGAAATAGACATATATATATAATTAATATATATTAAATTTGAAAAAGAATAATATTTAAATATAATACAGTTTATTAATTTAATATGACAAAAGTATCTAAACTTATATTTGACTTTTTATTAAAAAAAAATATAAAACATGTATTTGGATATTCGGGTGGAGCTATTCTCCCTGTATTAAATGAATTAAATAATAATACTAATAAACTACGATTTATTAAAAATTCAACAGAACAATGTTCTGGATATGTTGCTGAAGGTTATAGTAAATCATTAAATAAAACGCAACCAGGTATTATAATAAGTACATCCGGTCCAGGTGTTACTAATTTAATAACTCCTTTACAAGATGCTTATAATGATGGAATTCCATTGATTGCTATAACCGGACAAGTACCAACAGATGCTATTGGTACAGATGCTTTTCAAGAATGTGATGCTATAGAATTAACAAGACCGTGTACAAAATGGAATAAACAAGTTAGCGAGGATGATGATATATGTGTAATTTTGGATATAGCATATAATATTAGTATGTCTGCGAGGAAAGGACCAGTTCATATAGATATACCAAAAAATATAATGAATAATATAATAGAAGAGGAATATTTGGATAATTATTATATATTTGGTGAATCATATGAAAAAATAAATAATATAAATAATCCATTTAATTTAAAAAATCATTTATATACTATTTTAAGTAAATTAGATAAATCACAAAAACCTATAATAATAGCAGGTCAAGGATGTAATCATTTAACAGATGAATTAAAACATTTTGTAAATAAAACAAAAATCCCAATTACAACAACATTACACGGTGTTGGTTGTTATAATGAAAATAATAAATTATCTTTAGAATGGCTTGGTATGCACGGGAATCCAGCTGCGAATTATGCTGTTCAAGAGGCAGATTTAATAATAGCAATTGGAACAAGATTTGATGATAGAACAACTGGAAATTTAAGAAGATATGCGATAAATGCTATAAATGGGAATGGTATTATTCATATAGATTCTTCTATGGCACAAATCATAAAAGTAAGAAAATTATTTAGTAAATATTATGAAAATACGAATAAATTTTATATGAGTATAAATACAGATACAAAATATTTATTAAATGAATTAAATCAAAATTCAATAGATCCAGTAAATATAGTATGGTTAAGGAGAATAGAATATTTAAAAGAGCAATTTAAATATAATTATAATGAATGTAAATTAACATTAAAAGGTCCAGATGTAATTAAATCATTAAATAGATATTTAACAAAAAATGATATGAAAAAAAATACTTTAATTACAACTGGAGTTGGAAATCATCAAATGTGGACATCACAATATATTAAATGGGAATATCCAAATAGATTAATAACTTCAGGTTCATTAGGTACAATGGGGGTTGGAGTTCCATTTGCGATTGGTTCAAAATTAGCAAATCCAAATGAAACTGTAATTTGTATAGATGGAGATAGTTCTTTTAATATGACAAGTAATGAATTACAAACAATATTAGAAAATAAAATAGATGTTAAAATAATTATATTAAATGATAATAGACAACAAATGGTATATACATGGCAAAAATTATTTCATAATAATAATATAATTGGAACAGAAAATAAAAATCCAAATTATAAATTACTTGCGGAAAGTTATGGATTAGATACTATAATTTGTGATAATAAATCGACTGTAGATATTTCTATAAAAAAAATAATGACAAATAAAAATTCTGTGATAGGAATATTTAATATTGAACCCGAAATGTGTTATCCATTAGTCCCTCCAGGGAAAGCATTAGATAATATGATTATAGATAGTAGAGATATGTATAAATTAGATAATAAACAAAATGCTCCAAATTAAATTATAATTTAATAAAATATTAAAACTATTTCCAAATTATTTAAAAAAGAGCACTTAAAAATATATAAATATAGTATATTATTTTATATGGATAATAAACAACATATATTAAATTTATATATTAAATATAGAGATGAATATATTGAAAAATATGGAGAAAATACAGTTGTATTAATGGAAATAGGTCAATTTTTTGAAATATATGCAGTAATCAATGATGAAATAAGGGTTGGTGAAAAAAATATATATAATATTTGTCAAAATATATTAGGAATAGCAGTAACAAGAAGAAATAAAAAAATAAAAGAAGTATCATATAATAATTATTTACAAGCTGGAGTACCATCATTTGGAATAAAAAAATATACAGATTTATTATTAAATAATAATTATACAGTAGTAATTGTTAGTCAGACAACTTCGCCTCCAAATCCAGAGAGGGGTGTAACTGAGATATTATCGCCGGGAACTTGTATTAATAATTATAATAAAAATGATAATAATTATTTAATGTCAATATATTTAGAGAAATTTGAGAATAAAATAAAGGATACAATATCGGTGGGTATATCTATAATAGATTTGTCAACGGGTATAAATTATATAAATGAGATAAGGTCAGAAGAAGATTCAAATTATTGGTCAGATGAGATTAGTAGATTTATAAATTTTTATAATCCAGTAGAGTTATTAATTCAGACACAAAATTATGTATTATCAAAAGATGATATAATAACAAGATGGGATATATATCATGATTCTATACAGATAAATCATTATGATTCGTTTGATTATAAAAAGATAAATTATCAGAATGAAATATTATTAAAAGTATTTGAAATAAAATCAATAGTAACACCAATAGAATATTTTAATTTAGAAAATAAAAATGAATGTAGATTATCTTATATTTATATGTTACAATATATTTATGAACATAAAGTAGATATATTAAGACATATAGAAGAACCAAAAGAAATTCAAGATATAAATTATTTATCGTTAACTTCTAATTCTATAAGACAGTTAAATGTAATAAATAATTATTCTTATTTTAAGGGTAAAAATGAATCATTATTATCAATATGTAATAATTGTTCAACTTCTATGGGTAGAAGATTATTAAAAGAACGATTATTGTATCCTTCAATTAAACCAGATGTAATTCAAAATAGATATAATCAGATAGGATTATTTTTGGAAGATAAATTTTATGAAAATGTTAGAGATAAAATATCATCAATAACAGATTTAGAAAAATTATTAAGAAAAATGGGATTAGGGTTATTAACTCCAAATGAATTTTTTACTTGTCATATATCTTATGAATTTGTAAATAAATTAATACCAATTATAAAAGAAAATACAGAAATATATAATTATTATAAAGAATATCATAATGATATAAATATTTTTAATAATTTTTTTGAAGAAATAAATAATACATTTTTGTTTAGTAATTTTAATTGTAATACTACACCAGCACATAAAGAAAGAAAAATATTTAAAGATGGAATAAATGATAGATTAGATGAGTGTGATAATTTGATAGAAAAAAATATAAATAAGTTAAGTTTAATAAGTATTAGATTATCTAAAATATTAGATATAGAATATTCTGTAAAATATGATTTTAATGAAAAAAATAGTTGGTTTATATATTGTACAAAAAAAAGAGCAAAATTAATTGAAGAAAAATTAAAAAAGAATAAAAATAATATTCATGTAAAAAATGAAGATGAAAAGGTAATTTATAGTTTTGAATCAGATGATTTTACATATAAAACAAAAGATACAAATTCAACAATAATATCTTGTAAACAAATAGAAAAAATATCAAAAAATATAAATAATAATTTAAAAGAGTTATCTAGTTTAAATAACAAGATATGGAATGAAAAGATGATTTATTTTTATTCAAAATATAAAAGTATATTAAAAAATATTAATAATTTTATAGCAAATGTAGATATTAGTTCAAATAATGCAAAATTATCGATAGAGAATGGATATTATTGTCCAATATTGGATATATCAGATGAAAATGAGAAAGGTTTTATAATAGCTAAAGATATTCGTCATCCTATAGTAGAAAAAATAAATGAGGATATAGAATATATAACAAATGATATATCATTAGGTAAAGAAAAAGATGGTATGTTATTATTTGGTACAAATGCGTGTGGTAAATCAACTTTAATGAAAGCAATTGGATTAAATATTATAATGGCGCAAGCAGGATTGTATGTAGCATCAAGGGAATTTAGATATAAACCGTATAATCAAATATTTACACGAATATTAAATAATGATAATATATTTAGAGCACAATCTTCATTTGCGGTTGAAATGCAAGAATTGAATGGAATATTACAAAAAGCAGATAATAATTCATTAATATTGGGGGATGAATTATGTTCTGGAACAGAAACTATATCAGCAATATCTATAGTAGCAACAGGTATAGAGTATTTATGTGATATTAGATCGTCATTTGTATTTACATCTCATTTACATCAGTTAACAAAATTGGATATTATAAAAAAATTAAAAAATTTGCATATATGTCATTTAAAAATTGATATGATAGATAATAAATTAATTTATGATAGAAAATTAATAGATGGTTCTGGACCTTCTATTTATGGATTAATAGTATGTAATGCTATTGGATTACCAAATAATTTTATTTCAAAAGCAAAAAAAATACAATTAGAATTGGAGAATGAATCTCCTACAATTATAAATCAACATAAATCACATTATAATAATGAAATATATTTACATAATTGTTTAGTGTGTAAAATAAATAAAGCAGAAGAAACTCATCATATAAAAGAGCAAGAAAATGCTGATGAAAATAATATGATAGATCATATTCATAAAAATATTAAACAAAATTTGGTACCATTATGTAAAAAATGTCATTTAGATGTAACACATAATAATTTAATTATTACTGGATATATTAAAACAAATGAGGGGAATGAATTAAATTATCATTATACAAGTAATAATAAATCAAAAAATAAAAAATATTCAGAACAGCAAATAGATATAATAAAACAATATTACAGTAAATATAATAATTTAACGCAACAAAATATAATTGATAAATTAAAATTAGATCATAATATTAAAATAAGTGTAACAACATATAAAAAAATTATAACTAATAAATATTAAAATATTATAATGTTTATTATTTTTTCCTTTCTGCGATTGAGAGAATTGTTGTAATTACTTCATAAGCTATATTCTCTTTTTCACTTTTATTATTTTTCTGAACTTTATTTTTTTGTATTGTTTTTCTAATCGGAATATTCTTTTTTGATAAAAATTCTGAATATTTCTTAGATTCCTTTTCTTCTGCTTCAACCAATTCTCTTTGCTCTTTATTTAGTACAGGGAAATCTCTAGATTGTCTTCTATGAGCGGCTCTAATAGTCATTTGGATAATTTCAAGAATTTGAAATGGTTTATCCATTTGTTCAAACTGGGTTTTTTCATTATTATCGCATATATTACAAAACAATATAGAATATTTCTTAACAGTAACTGCTAATTTGATTTTTTTAAATAAGTCTTGTTTTAGTTCTTTTATTTTTATTTTTTTGTATTCTTCTATTGTTTTATCGCAATGTTTATTTAATGTAATAATATAATTTTTAATAAAATTGTATTCTGGTCTAAGAAACTGAACCCACTTATCATATTCACTTTTGGTAGGTTTTGTTATGTGAGTAGAAACCATATTTTGTTAGATAGTTTTAGTGATGATAATTAGTGTCATTAATTTCAAATTATTTTTTAAAAGAGCTCTTTTTAAAAAAAATATTAATAAAATTATTTTCGTCTGAATTTATTTATAGTTTTAAAGTAATTGTAATGTTTTTATTTTTAATTCTGTCAGATCTTCTCTTTTGAATTGGTGGGTTTTGTATTTTTGGTTTTTGTTTCTTTTTTGGTTTTGTTAATTTAATTTCTTCTTTTTGGTATTGGATTTGTTCAATATAAATGAGTGATTTTTGTTCTTTGGTTAATTCTGGAAATATTCTATTATTTCTTTTATAAACGCCTTTTAATGTTTTATGAACTATTTCTAACTTTATAAAGGGTTTGGGAGATAATCTTTGGAATGAATTATCATCATCGCACATTTTGATAAGTAGTTTTAAAACTGCTTTAACTGAATTAAATGTTTTCATTCGAAAAAATACTTTATTTTTTTCAGTATCATTAGTTATTTTTTCTAATTCTTTATTATTTTTTTCACATGATTTTTCTAAAGTTACAATATAAGATTTAGCAAAATTATAATGTGGTCTTAATTGATTGAGCCATTTCTTATATTTACTTTCTAATTCATTCATAATAAATTGGATAATTAGTTAATAAAAAATTATTTCAAATTATTTCAAATTATTTTATATTTTAATTATCCTGTGACATAATCAGTCTATCTGATTTTTTATCTATCCATTCATCCCATTTTGTATTCCACCCTCTATAATGTATTTTAATAGCATCATCGCGTTCATCAATAATATGCGCATCATAAATTTTATTATCAGTATATTTCACTTGAATATTAGAATGATTTTTATTCATGGATCGAATAGAAGAGTATTGAAGTGACCCAGAAACTTTAGAAGTTTGTGAGGGTCTTACATTAATATTTTGAGTAGCAGTACTTTCACCACTCTTTAGTGTAACGCTAACTAGATTACTTTTTAACTTGTTATTAGCTGCTTGAAATACTTGTAATGCTGTATTATCATGGGTACAATAAGGACACTTAAGTATGTTACATCTTACTGGTACTTTCATATTATGATTACACTTACTACATACTATTATATCATCTATTTTAAAGAAGTGTGAATTTATTTGTTCAATATTCATAGATGGTTGTTGTTGTTTTAATTTATTTATTGATTCTTCTGTTTCTTGTTGTGTTGCTATTTGATATTTTTTTTGTTGAATCGATTGAGCTTGAGCTGCTGCTATTGCTTGGGCTTGAGCTTGGGCTTGGGCTTGAGCAGCGGCTGCTGCTTGGGCTGCTGCTATTACTTGGGCTTGGGCTTGGGCTTGTAATTCTTTTGCAGCTTTTTCTTGTGCTTCAACTTGAATGCGTTGAAGATGGGCTTTCTTAGCGTTTTCAATATGTTCTTGTGCTTGTGCTTGATTATGTAAATATTCTGCTTGTAATTTTGGTGTCATAAGATGGTAAGGCCATTTAGCGCATATAGGACATTTACATAATAGTTGTATTTCTGGACTATAATTATTATCAATGTTGATATGATTTTGTAAATCTTTATAAGATTGGTCATTTAATTCTGGCATTACTTTTTGTTTTTTTAGAACTCTATCAAATTGTATAACATCATATTCCCTTTTAACGCTTTTTCTAAATATATTTTGTTCTATATTAATTAATTCTTTTTGTTTTTCAGTTAATTCCGGATATATTTTATTTCTATTTTTATATAATACTATAATTGTAATATGAATTAATTGTAAAATTAGGAAAGGTTTATTATATTTTAAAAATGTTTTAGGAGTATTAGAATCACATAATTCGCAAAGTAGTATTAGATATTTTTTAACATTTGTAATAATTTTTATTTTTTGTTTGGTTTTATCAGATGTATTTTTTGAATATATACTATTACTAAATTTATGGACTCCTTCAATATCTGAACCAAATGAATTAAAAGTTTTAGAAATATCATCTTCTTTTTTATTTATTTTATCACAAAAATCATTAATAGTTTTTATACAAGATTTAGCAAAATCATATTCCTTTTTTAATTGTTGTAACCATTCATCATAACTATCAATTAATGAACTCATAGCCAAATTTATTTAGTAATAAATAAATACTGAATATTTCAAATTAAAAAAATATAATTTAAAGAGCATAAAATTAGGTTTATATTTAAAAATATATATATATATAATTTTAATATAAATGATAAATAATAATAATACAGTAATAATTACTACAACTATACCAAATGAACCAATACCAGAAAAAAGAAGAAATAATTTAATAAATAATTTTAGTAAATATAATATACCAATAGTTTTTAATGATTATGTAAGAAAAAATAAATCAATACAAGAAATATCTTGTGAAATGATAGTAAATTCGTTAGAATTATATAAAAAAATGGATATCGAGCATGCAATAATATGTGATGATGATTTTTTTCCAATTGATAATTTTTTAGATGAATTAAATAAAACAATAGAATTATTACCAGAAAATTGGAGATCTCTTCATTTATGTCCTGCATATTTATGGGGAAGAATACATAGAGACAAAGAAAAAATTGGTAAATTAAATGCGGAATATAATATGGATGATATTCCATTTCATTCATCTGGAAGATTTTATTTGGATTGTGATAGTGATTTATATTATGAAAAGAAATTTTGGTTAGGTGGACCTGTATGTATTTTAGTTAATAAAAAGAATGTAGATTCTGTATTAAATGATTTTATTAAAGCAAATAATGAAAATCCCGAAAATGATGATGTAATTTTTACTAGAATTTTAAATAATAATGATTTTATTTGTAGAGAACCAATGCTTGGATATGAAGAAGAAGGTGGAGGAACTACATTTCCAGGTAGAGGATGGACAACAGTAGCGACTGGTTATAATTATTAATAAAAAATATTAATATTATATTATATTTTAGTTAATGTTATTTAATATTTATGATATTTAATAATATTTATGGTATGATAAAACTATTATAATTATTTATTGGTTCATTTGTAGTATCTGTTGTAGTATCTGTTTTATCATTAATGATACAAGAATCATAATTAATAATATATTCTTTTTTTTTGTCCGAACGTTCTTTCTTTTTCTGTTCTGTTATTTTATTTATATGATGTGGAAAATGAGTATATCCATACCATATAGGGTCGTGTAATCGTGATTCATTTGGATAAATAGATATACTATCTAAAAATTTATTTTCTAATTTATATGATGTAATAATAGATTTCATAGCATCATTATAATATTTATATACCGATGATTCTAATGGTTCAATCCAAATACAAGTCCAATCTGTAAATAATATTTTACTTTTCATTTTTTTACCAGTAGTTTCATCTGTAATTTCTTGTGGTACTTCTAACATATTTTGTTTAGTTTCTTTTTTAAGTATTGCTAAATAATTAAAACTAAAGAATGAACTATCATGTAAATTTGTAAATTTTTCAGGACAATAAACAAGTATATCATTAACAGTTTCACAAATAAAAGCATTATTTTTTAATTTATATTTAGGTACATTAGTCATTCCTATAAATATATAATTGTAGTCTTCTATTTTTTTTCCTTTTTGTCCTTGAATACTCATCATACTAAATAGAAATAACAGAATTGTTTATAATTAAATTTTTTTAATTATTTTCAAATTAAATTTATTTTAAATTTTTTTAATTATAATATTTAAAATAAATTAAGATAGTGTTCTATAATAGTATCTAATTTTAATACTTTATCATTCATAGAATAACTCTCTAGATTATATAAAAATCTGCCCATATGATTATTTGGTTTATGAAAATTTTCTTTAATAAGATTTGGTGTATTTTTAGATATTTGTTCTAGATTTTCATATTGATAATCTATTGTACTTGTACTTTTATTTTGATATTCATCAATTAAATCATTTCTATAACATATTCGTTCCATTCTTTTTGTAAAAATATAACAATCATGAGTACTTAGTAAACATAATGAAAGACCATAACTATAAATCATTCGCCCATAATAACTATATCTTTGTAAGTATTTGTGTTTTAGATTATGACTAAGTAGAATACCAAATATATAATATTTAGTTTGGAATAGGTTATCTATTTTATATAATTCTGATTTATTATTTTCATTTAGAAAGAATCTACCTGGATGATAATGTGGATAATTTAATTTTGTATGTTCTATTATTTTTCTCTTTTTTTTAACTTTTTTACTAAATTGTTTAATAACTCTATTATATCTTGAATCTCTTAAATAATATAAAACTAATTCATAGATATCATAATTCTGAAATAATTTAAGAAGTGAATCAGCCATTTATTTAAAGAATTGGTTAGATATTAAATTAATAACTGAGTATCATTTTATTTCAAATTATTTTTTTTTAAGAGCAATTTAAAATATATGATAAGGTAAAAAATGGATATTTCATCAATTATTATTGATTGTAATGATGAAATAATATTTGAATTTATGTCAGATATAAAAAATATAAATTCTTGGTCATTTGGAGTTAAATGGGATATTAATAGTAATAATAAAATTATTAAAGGAGTTTCTAATTATAATAAATCTATATCTTATTTAAAAATCATAAAAAATCATACAATTAAAAAGATAGATTATTGGATAGGGGATGATGATAAAAATTTGATACCAAGAATATATGTTAGAGTAGAATCATTAAATAATACAAAATCAAAATTATCAATGGTATCATTTAAAACAGATGATATGGATTCAGATAGATGGGATAACTTAATAGAATTACATAAATTAGAACTATTAAAAATTAAAGAATTATTATCTAAAAAATAATAGTAATGAAATTTACATTCCAAAAATTAGCAATATATGGAGGGAGTAATATGATTTTTACATATATAGTATATAAATACAATAAAAATTTATTAAATAATAATATGAATTACATAAAAAATTTTCTAGATTTTTTTTAATTTTATTGTTTTTTTAATATGTTTAGTCACTTTCTTCTCCGTTGTAATCATCATGGTCCTTATGCATTTCTTCGTAACATTCATCCGTCCAAATAAGTGATTCACCGTCTGAAGACATATGTCCGACTACTTCACCATCCTCAGACTTATCCTCAACAATCCACTTTCCATTACTCTTCTTCTTGTAATAAGTAACTCCTTCATATTCAAATTCAGTAGAAGATTCATCCAGATCAAGTTCGAGTGGCTTAATTCCAGACTTAGGGTCTTCATCATCAGAATCATCAGAATTATTATCCTTTGGAGGCTTTTCATCATCAGAATTATTATCCTTTGAAGGCTTTTCATCATCAGAATCATCTGAATCAGATTCATATTCATCAATCTTCTGTTGGAGCCATTCAGCGTTGTTGGCCTTCGGTCCAGAAGGCTTCTTTCCCAGCTTCTTTTCATATTCATCCTTTAGATCTTGAACTTCTTGAGAAATCTTCTTCTTCTTTGAAGAAGACTTCTTCTTAGAAGACTTCTTCTTAGACTTCTTCTTCACTTCTTCCTTTTCAGAATCATCAGAATCAGATTCGTATTCATCAATCTTCTTTTGAAGCCATTCAGCATCATTGGTCTTTGGTCCGGAAGGCTTCTTTCCAAGCTTCTGTTCATATTCCTTCTTCAGATCTTGGACTTCTTGTGAAATTTCCTTCTTAACAGAGTAAGAATCATCTGACTTCCAATTGATAACATTTCCCTTCTTTGTCTTTCCGGCACCATCACAAAGATGCTTCTTTGGCTTTGGTTCATCATAATTACCATAAGACCATCCTCCATATTCATCAATCTTGGAAAAGTGCATCTTACAAAATTCTCCATTAATCTTCTTTGAAGAACATTGCTTAGCAAATCCCTTATTCCATACCCGACACCGACACAGATCTTGATTGAATGGGGCTCCTGGGACAGTTGAGATTCGTCCACCAGAACTCTTTCTGGTGGGTTCAACTTCAGGTATATCAGCTATAAAAGTTGATACAAACTTTAGAAAATCTTTCTTTGATGGGAGAATATCAGCATCTTCAAAATGCTCATAGAGTTCCTTGGTAAAAGACTGGAAGAGTGCCTTGTTGTCTGCGACAGTCATGATTTGGGTGTTAGATTCGGTTTAAACTTGTTTTCAGTCGTTGATTGTAATAAGCTCTTTTTTAATGAAGACTTTTTGTCTAGAATAATTTCAAATTTTTTTTAATAAAAAAAAGAACTATAAATAATATTTAAAAAGAGCTCTTTTAAATTTAATAAAATGGAAGAAATTTTTGTAAAAAATAAATTAAAAAATAAAATTTGTAATAAAGGTAGTTTATGTATATATTTAGTTTTAATATTAATAATAAGTGGATTAACTGGAATACAAATATATTTTATAGGATTAAATGATTTATCTAATTCAAATTAAAAAAATATATAAAGATAATTCAATACAGATATATAAATAATAATGATGAAACTGACCTATTTTAATGTGCGCGGACTCGCAGAAACTTCTAGAATTTTGTTAGCAATTGGTGGCGAGGAATATGAAGATTTTAGATATCCATTAGAAATTATTGATATGGCTGCTCATAAGATGAATAAGCCAGAATTTGAAAATGATAAAAAGGAAGGAAAATTAGTTAATGCTTTGAATAAAGTACCTTTTCTAACATTAGAAGATGGTACAATTATTCCGCAATCTAAGACTATTGAAAGATTTTTGGCAAATAGATTTTATTTGATGGGGTCAACTGATGTTGATGCTGCTAGAATTGATGCTATTTGCGAATGTGTTCGTGATTTTAAGGAACTATATCAACCAGTCCGAAAATTGGAAGGCGAAGAAAAAGAAAAAGGACTTGAAGAATGGTTTACTAAGACACTAGTTGAAAAACTAGAATTACTTGAACACAATTTGGATAATGATGAATATAGTGTTGGATATCATCTCAGTTTATCAGATGTAGTATTGTTTGGATTTATTACTCAATTTTTTGATGATAAGGAAGCAGCTATGAAAGCAACTGAAACAACTCCAAAAATTCGGGGTGTAGTTGAAAATGTAGGTAAGTTAGGTAGAGTCCAAAAGTGGTTGGAATCTAGACCTCAAACTGATTTTTAATTAAGTATTAATGACAGGATTTTCTTCATCTGTTTTTGTGGGTTTGGTAGTAGTAGTAGTATCAGTAGTAGTATCAATGGCATTTAATTTAATATTATCTAATTTAACGGCAGCTGTTAGTTGGTCTGCTGCTTTTTGAAAAATTGCCAGTTGGTCATTTGTAGATTTGTTATCTTTGTTATTTGTATTATCTTTATTATCTTTGTTATCTTTATTATCTTTATTATCTTTGTTATCTTTGTTATCTTTGTTATCTTTATTATCTTTAATTTGTTCTGGATTAAAGGATTCGTCTCTTATACATTCCCAACAACAAAATTTTATTTTTTTACAGTGTGATTTTTGAAGGACTATTAATATACTAGTAATAACTCCTCCAACTGTTCCAATGAATACTCCTAAATCGCCTATAGAAAAATCTTGCATTATAATAAATATAATATTTTTTTAAAATTTTAATTTTTAATATTTTTTTAATTTAATAATATCTATAATATAGTATATTATGGATTTAAGTATTCGCAATCGTAATAATAAAACATTAGATGAAGTATTAGATACAATTAAAACTCAAACTGTTATGACGAGAGATAATTCATATGAAGATATAGAACAAGAATTATCTAAAATGCCATTTATTATGCCATCAATTGTAACAAATACTAATAAATATATAAAAGAAAATGTAGAACAAACAAAAGAAGATGTAGATAGAATACGAACTAAATTAAATGAATATAATATGATAACACAACAAAAATTAGAAGATCAGTATGAGAGACATAAAGGAGATGTTGGTATATCAGATGTAGATGATTTATATTTAAAAGATAGAAAAAATAATCTAGGTTTATTAGATGAACATGTTTTTTTAGGTGAATTAGATTGTAAAAGTAGAACAGAATATTGTTTTGCAACAAAAAAATTATCAAAAAAGTGTTTTACAGAAGGTGATGAAATACATGATTCATATATATTACCTTGTAAATTAAGGGTAAGTATTAAAAAATCAATAAATAAAATAGAAAATCAAGATATAGATAATTATGAAAATAAATTAACACAATATTTAGAAAAAGCACCAAAATCAATATGTAAATCATTAGTTATATTAGGATTTACACCAGATGAGATAGATATAATATATAATAGTGATGAAAAATTATTTAAAGAGCACGATGAAGATGATAGAGGTATGTATATGAGATTATTATTAAAAGAATATAAAGAGGATATTAATTATTTTAAAAACTATATAGAAAATATCATTAAAAATTTAATAGTAGATTTAAAATATTCAGAAGTAGAAGCTGTAGAAAAAGTACTATTATTATTAAAAGTATTTGAATTAGATTCTAATGAAGCTATAATTATAGATAAACTATTTGTAGATCAAAGAAAGAGAATGACTATGTTTAGTTCTGATTCAGAAGATGATTTAGATGGAGGAGGAGATAATGATTGTGGTCCAGGAACAGATAATGAAGATATATGTAACCGTATTGATGGTTGTAAATATACAGATTATGGTGAATGTTTACCAGATAATTATAGTGATTCAGATGATAGTGATTTTGAGAGTGATTCAGATGATAGTGATTTTGAGAGTGATTCAGATAGTGATTCAGATGAAGAAGCGGATGATTTAGTAAGTGGATTACTTGATTTAGATGTTGATTCATCTTATAATTTATTAAAGAGTATATATTCAAATAATCATGATTGTAAAGGTGCTATAAATTATTGTAGTACATCAAAACAAATATATGATGATTGTAAAAGTGTGCCTCAAATGAGGGATATTTATATACCGTGTATATTAGAAACTCTTAATATTAAAATACATAATAGTTTAGATAAAACTAATATTTTTGATCCAATAAATAGAAATAATACAACTCATAAAAAACAAAAATTTGATAGATCTGTTATTATTAAATTAGAAATAGAACGTAATGGTTCTGTGAAAGAATATATAGATAAAAATTTAGATTGTGATAATAGATTAAAAGCAAAATTATTTGGTATATTAAATGATTCATTAAAACAAATACCAAATTTTCATCAAACAATTTCACAAATATCTATGGGATTTTTTAAATCAATGATTATTCAAATTACAAAAGTATTAGCTGATACAACTGTTAAACATTTTGATAGATATTCAAGGGAAATACAAAGAAATTCAGAACCATTATTAGAATATCAATTACAACATATGGAAAAATTAGAATCAGAATTTTATTCTAAAAAAGATATTCATGATTGTTTTATTAAATATTTAATTATAGTATATAAATATAATATTTCAGATATATTATCAATGAGTGACGATGATTATAAAAAACTAATTTATGATGATTTTAATTGATTTAATCGTATCCATTTATTACACATCCATTTTTCTCCTGTAATTGGAGGTTTGCCACCGTGAAATGAATTTTCTCTAACATCTGTATAATCATCATTCAAATCAAAAAATAATACAGCTTTCCCTTTTTTTGGTTTTATATCTATATTTTTTTTGGGAAATTCAGTTTCTCCTCCAGTAAAATCATCATTTAAATAAATAATAAATGTAGCATATCTATTATTTCCTCCTAATTTATTAAATACTTCTTTACAATAATCATCATTTTTTTTACAAGCATCATAATGTGGATTATACAATTGTCCGGGTTTATAATTAGCTACTTGTAACTCTTCATAGAATTCAATTGGAATACCTAATAATTCATTAATTTTTTTATCAATTATTTGGACATCTTTATTTTTATTTAAATTTGGATTTAAAAAAGTATTAGAACTTGTTCGTTGGTTATCTAATGGTTCATTTTCATCTAATACAGTACTTCTTCTGATTAATGGTTTTGCTAATTCTATAATTTTATCACATAATTCATCAGATATAAAATTATCATATTCATATAATCTTTCTAAATCAAATTTTTGGCTACAATCTGTAATAGATTTATGAATATTTGGATACATAATATTGGTATCATTATATGGTTTGGATGATTTTGGTGATTTAATATTTGGAATAAATGTAGAAATTTTATAATTTAATTTATTGAATAAAATTTTGAGTAAATATAGAGTAACTAATAATACGCAAAATAAATATAAAAATGTTAATAAATTCATAATATATATATATTTTTATTTTTAATTTGTAAATTAATCCGTATTTTTGTAAATTAAACCATATTTTTTGATATATTTATCTTTTTTATTTTTGTAATCATTTTTAATGATAGAACGAATACTTTTATATATGAAAAAAAACCATCTTTCATATATGAGTATTTTCCATATATTATTATTTTGTAAAAATAAATTTATAAAAAAATAGAGTATAGGAGTTCTAATAAATACTAAAAATTTAAATTGTTTATATTTAATATAATTTTTAATAAATCCAAAAATGGGGGTAATACAGAATAAATAAAACATTTATATTATTAATGGAAAATATATTTACAAATATATACGATAAAAAAATATGGGGGAATGGTAGTGGGTCTGGTTCTAATGTATCAAAAGATACATTAAAATATATTCAAATATTAGAATCAATAATAAATAATTCAGAATATAATATAAAAACTATATGTGATATTGGTTGTGGTGATTGGGAATTTAGTCAATTTATAAATTTTGGAGATAAAGAATATTTAGGAATAGATTGTGTTAACTATATAATTAAAATAAATCAAGATAAATATGAGAAAGAAAATATAAAATTTGAACATAAAATAGTAAATGATGATTATATACCAAAAGGATTTGATTTAATAATAATTAAAGATGTTATACAACATTGGAAAGATGAAGATATATTAAAATATTTAAATGAAATTTTAATTAATAATAAATTTATATTTTGTACAAATGGATATAAATTTATGAGAGATAAAACAAAGAATGACTTAAAAAAAAGAGATATTAATAATAAATATAGATATCATCCAGTAGATATAGATAAATATCCGCTATCAGAATTTAAAGAATATGTATTATCTGAAAATAAACATAGAGCTAAACAAATGTTATTATTAACTAAATATTTTACATAAAATAACTAAATATTTTACATAAAATAACTAAATATTTATAATAAAAATAAATACATAAATATTTATAATAAAAATAAATACATAAATATTTATAATTTTTTTCTAAGATATTATTATATAAACATGGGAGGGGGATTGATGCAACTTGTCGCTTATGGAGCCCAAGATATTTATTTAACCGGTAATCCACAAATAACTTTTTTTAAAGTAGTTTATCGTAGACACACTAACTTTTCAATGGAAACAATTTCACAAACTTTAGATGGTAATAATACTTTAAGTGATTCTTCGAATAATGAAGCAACTTGTACAATAGCTAGAAATGGAGATTTAATTCATAAGATGTATATTACATCTATATCTTCAGGTATCTTTTGTGGAAGTAAAATAATAAATAGCGTTGAATTAGAAATAGGTGGACAAAAAATTGATAAACACACAGAAGAATGGAATAATGTATGGAATGAATTAAGTACATCAGATTCTAAATCAGATGGTTTAAAATGTATGCAAGGAGATGATGGTGGAGTAACTGGCAATGATACTGGATTAGGAATGATTCAAATACCTTTAAATTTTTGGTTTTGTAGAAATCCAGGTTTAGCTTTACCATTAATAGCATTACAATATCATGAAGTTAAAATTAATTTTGTTTTTGGAAAAAAAGGGGAAGTCAGTACTAGTGATAGTACTACTCCAAAACTCAAATTTTATGTTGATTATATTTATTTAGATACTGATGAAAGAAGAAGATTCGCCCAAGTATCACATGAATATTTAATAGAGCAAGTACAAATGCAAAGTATAGTTTCAGATATATCACAAGACTTAATTTTTAATCATCCAGTTAAAGAATTAATTTGGACAACGGAATATGACAAAACTAATAACTATGATACAGCTATATTAAAATTAAATGGACATGATAGATTTGAAAAACAAGAAGAAGAATATTTCCAATTAAGACAACCATTTGACCATCACACAAAAGTTCCAAGAGCAAATTTAACATTACATAATCAGCTACCACGAACACATATAGATATAAATATATTAGATGATGTAAAGTTAAAACTAGCCGGCAATACTAATGTCAGACACTCTGGCATTCGTAACGATGAATTTCAGATAGTTTATGGAGCTTCTGGCGCAACATCTCCGGGAGGCGGTGGTGGAACGCTTCCCGGAGAAGATGGCACCAACCCGTGGGGAGATGATTTACCGAATGTAGTTTATTGTTTCTCAGAAGATTCTTTTAAAGCTGGTACAAATCTTTTAGCAGGCGATATTCTTCTTTTTATTGGCGAAGGAACAAATTTCGGACCGTTTGAAAATCAAACTATATATTCAGTTGAATCAGAATTAACAGAGTCTGCGACCAGCGGCGACGCGTCCAGTGCGGATACAGTGGGTGTGAACAGCGAGCCATCCACCACCTTTGGATCAGATATCAACCTTGTAGGTCATGAAGATAATAAATTTTTTCAATTAACAACTGACATTTTTCACACAACTGACGTTTCACCATTATTAAACTATCAACAAGGTACTGGCGATATGATTACATTAACAGCTATTCATAAAATTACAAAAGGTGGTCACGAACATGAAGCGTATACTTCTAAATTAACCAAAAAAATTAATGTATATTCATTTGCTCTAAAACCAGAAGAACATCAACCAAGTGGAACTTGTAATTTTTCAAGAATAGACACAGCAACATTGGAATTTGGTAAAGCGCCAACTGGTACAAATAATATATATGCTGTAAATTACAATGTATTAAGAATTATGAGTGGTATGGGAGGTTTAGCATATTCTAATTAAAATATTTATATTTTTTTTCTAAGATATTATTATATAAACATGGGAGGGGGATTGATGCAACTTGTCGCTTATGGAGCCCAAGATATTTATTTAACCGGTAATCCACAAATAACTTTTTTTAAAGTGGTTTATCGTAGACACACTAACTTTTCAATGGAAACAATTTCACAAACTTTAGATGGTAATGCTACTATAGGTACTTCACAAAATGAATCATCTTGTACAATTAGTAGAAATGGAGATTTAATTTATAAGATGTATGTTGTTATTCCATCTGCTAAATCTGTCGGTTTACAATATGGTTCAGAAGTTGTTCAAAGTGTAGAATTAGAAATTGGAGGACAACTAATTGATAAACATACAAAAGAATGGAATAATGTATGGAATGAATTAACATTAACAAATAATAAAGGTTTAGCATTAAAAGATATGTTATCAGAAAATTATACAATTAGGGATGGTAAAGAACACCTAATACAATTGCCATTAAATTTTTATTTTTGTAAAAATCCTGGTTTAGCTTTACCATTAATAGCACTTCAATATCATGAAGTTAAAATCAATTTTGTTTTTGGATCTACAGATGATACACATGCTACTTCAGGAACATCTATAAAATTTTATGTTGATTATATTTACTTAGATACTGATGAAAGAAGAAGATTTGCCCAAGTTTCTCATGAATATTTAATAGAACAGGTACAAATGCAAAGTATAGTTTCAGATATATCACAAGATTTAAATTTTAATCATCCAGTTAAAGAATTAATATGGTTAACAGATAAACACTATGATTATAATACAGCTTTATTAAAGTTAAATGGGCATGATAGATTTGAGAAGCAAGAAGAAGAATATTTCCAATTAAGACAACCTTTTGATTATCACACACATATACCAAGACAAAATTTATCACTCGAATCTAGAATAAATCATAACCCTATACCTTCACTAAAACATCTATTAAAGAAGAGGGCGGAGGATGGTCTTGAATTTGGTATATTTACAGGGGAGGTGGCGGCAGAGCCGGAGCCCTCGTCGTCAAAATATTATGTAACTAAATTCGCCGAAGATGATGCCCTGCCCGTCGGCTCCTTCGATTTCGCGCCGTTGCCGATCGTCAACAATCTGTCTACGGATATGGGTACTTTATCAGCGGGAGAGGTGTCATATGTATTTAATACAGATGATGTTCATGATTTTAAAGTTAATCATGAATATAAAATTGTATTTGGTGGAAATTTTCATAGACAAGAAAAAAAAAAAGTAAATCCAAATAATCTAGAAGGGTACGGTTTTTTATACAGAAGTCTCATTACACAAACTGTAAAATGTATCGGCCATTCCGCGAGCAGCGCCGGCGCTGATGATAAGTATAGATTTGTTAAATTTAACCGCAGATTTGAAAATATACATAAGTTGAACGTTCAACTGGATGGTATCTCACTTGACAGGCTCTCCTCCGATCTCGCCAATGATTATTTCGCACCGGACCTGCCCACCGACCCAAGCGACTTGGAAATCATCTTCTACCTCGTCGGCCAAGGACGCTGGGGGTTTTTAAAAATTACGGATATAATAGAGGTTTCTGAGGGTGGTAACTTAAGTTCATCAGGAAGTTCTAAATTAGACAAAAAAATTAATGTATATTCATTTGCTTTAAGACCTGAAGAACATCAACCAAGTGGAAGTTGTAATTTTTCAAGAATAGATACAGCAACATTAGAATTTGGTAAATCACCAACTGGTTCAAATGGTAATATATATGCTGTAAATTACAATGTATTAAGAATTATGAGTGGTATGGGTGGTTTAGCTTATTCGAATTAAATTCTAATTATATTTTTATTGTGTTTTTTTTTGAAAATAAATAATTAATAAATTAATTATTTATTGTGTTTTTTTTGAAAATTTTTTTCTAAGTTATATTATAAAAACATGGGAGGAGGATTGATGCAACTTGTCGCTTATGGCGCTCAGGATATTTACCTTACGGGTAATCCACAAATTACTTTCTTTAAAGTTGTCTACCGCAGACACACTAACTTTTCAATGGAAACTATTGGACAAACTTTCTCTGGAACTGGAAAAGTAGGAGGCAACAAGAATACTGCTACAGCCACCATTTCAAGAAATGGTGATTTAATTCACAAAATGTATATTAATTGTGGTAGTCCGGGTGCTGATAACACAGATAATACTAAAGGTTCTGAAATAGTAAAAACTGCTGAATTAGAAATTGGAGGCCAAAAAATTGATAAACACTGGGCATCTTGGAATAATATCTGGAATGAATTGTCTACACCAGAATCGAAAGCTATTGGATTAAAATCTATGCAGGGAGATATTGGTATAACAGGGGCGTCGTCTGGTGTTTCCTCCATACAAGTACCACTTAATTTCTGGTTTTGCAGAAATCCAGGTCTTGCTTTACCATTAATTGCCCTTCAATATCATGAAGTTAAAGTACAATTTGAATTTGGAACTACAGATGAGACAGGCTTCGCCACCGAACGTGATTTACAATTAATGGTTGATTATATCTACCTTGATACTGATGAAAGAAGAAGATTTGCCCAAGTGTCTCATGAATATTTAATTGAACAAATCCAGAAACAAGATGTAACGGGAGGGACATCCCAAAAATTAATATTTAATCACCCGGTTAAAGAATTAATTTGGTGGCAAGGTCCTGCGGCTTATACTGGAGCACAACTGAAATTAAATGGTCATGACAGATTTTCGGAACAAAAACCGGAATACTTCCAGCTCAGACAGCCATTCGATTACCACACTGCTGTACCCCGCCAGAATTTACCACTTGCTGGACGCAGTGTAACAAGAGGTCTTCTAAACACAACCGATTTAGGCTTAGGAACAACTTACACCAAGGGCGATGACGTCGCCGACGTCTACACCGCCCATACTGTTGACGGTGCTACTACTTTAAATATTAATAGCCTTACGGTCACCACGGGCGGGACTCTCAGTGGAGCCAAAAAGGGCGATACTATTGCTATTATTGTTGCCGGGGTTGCTTCCGCCTCCGGCATAACCTCGACTGCAGGAGATGTATTTTTTGCTGAATTGTCCGAAGCTGCCACCGCCACGAAGCTTGGATTCGCAGATGGTGCTGTAAAATCCGATGGTTCAGGTGATAAACTCAAGCACACCCACATCACCGATCCGGAGAACGGCGACTCTCTAGTTGTATATAAAGTTCAACAGACCACCTTAACTGAAGCCCGCACATCTCAAATGACCCATAAAATTAGTGTTTATTCCTTTGCCCTCAAACCCGAAGAGCACCAACCATCTGGAACCTGTAACTTCTCTAGAATTGATACTGCTATTTTAGATCTCCAAGGAAATGATACGACGAGCGTCACAGGTGAAATTTATGCTGTCAATTACAATGTATTAAGAATTATGAGTGGTATGGGTGGTTTAGCTTATTCGAATTAAATTATATTTTTATATTTATTATTAATTATAAGATAATTCTTTTTTTAAATCATTTTTTTTATTTATTAATATTTCTTAATATTAAGAAAAACATAAGAACAAATAAAGATACGAATCCGATAGTAAATATTAATATATATGGGTATATTTTGTACATAATTTTATGAATAATGGGTTCTATAATAGAATCAATTAATTCAGAATTATCTGGATTATTAATTTCATCTTTTAATTTAATTAAAGTTTTTTCAAGAATAATAGACATAGTTGACATTATTTTATAAATAGTAAATAAAGTAATAAATCTAATTAAACTAATTTGAAAATATATTAAAGATAATTATAAAATATATAAGTATAATAATGGGTATAAAATCATTAACCAAACTAATCAAAGAGAATGCTAAAGATAGTATAGAAACAAAAAAATTATATCAATTAAGTGGGAAAAAAATAGCAATAGATGTAAGTATATTTATTTATCAATATTTAATGAATATAAGAAATAATAATAAATTATTAACAAATAATAATGGAGAAGTAACATCTCATATATCTGGTATATATTATAAGACAATAAATTATTTATCGTTGGGTATAGAACCAATTTATGTATTTGATGGTAAACCACCAGAAGATAAATTAAATTTAATAAAAGAAAGAAATAGAAAAGCTCAAATAGCAAAAGAAAAATTAAAAAATTCAGATAATGAAAAAGATAGATTAAAATATGAGAAATTATCTACAAGAATGAATAAAAAACATATAGAAGATATTAAATATTTATTAAATTTAATGGGTGTTAAATATATTCAAGATGAAGAAGGTGAGGCTGAAGCAATTGCGAGTGAATTATGTAGAATAGGATATGTAGATTATGTAGTAACAGAAGATATGGATGCTTTAGTATATGGTTGTCCTAAAATGATAAGAAATAATATAGATAAAAAGATTAAAGGAAAAGATTTAATAACTGAACTATCATTAGACAAGATAATAGAATCATTAGATATATCACAAGATAAATTTATTGAATTATGTGTATTATGTGGGTGTGATTATTGTGAAAATATACCGAAAATAGGGATAATGAAGGCATTAAAGATTATAAAAGAATATGATACTATAGAAGAATTTTTAGAACAAAATACAACATATAATATACCTGAAAATTATTTAGATAAATATAAAAAATCGGTTGAAATATTTAATTTATATAAAGGGAGATATGATAATGTAAATGATATTCCGTTGTATATGTCACATATAAATATATCTAAATTAATAAGTTATTTAACGAATACTTGTAATATGTCTGAAAAAAAGATACAAAACTCAATAAAAAAATTACAAAATAAAATTAATTAATATTTAGTTAAGAATTAATAAGTCTTCCAGATGGGTTAGTTAATTCTCCAGACCATTTAGGCATCCAAGTGTAAGGAATATTTTTAGAATGAAAATGTTTATTATAGATCATATTATACATTTGAGATTCATTTAATTTATATTTAGATTGTGAGTATTCTTCAATAATTTGGTACCAAGGTTTATTTAATTTTGAAACACCATCAGAAAATCCATCTTTAGTTCTCCAAACAATTTCTTCTGGTAAATTATTTTCAAATGCTTTTCTAAGTAGATATTTTTCTATATTATTAGTAATCATTTTTTTACTTGGTTCAATTGACATATAATAATTAATAAAATCTTTATCAAAAAAAGGAACTCTAATCTCTAATCCATTTCCAGCTGTTGTTTTATCTCCTCTAAGTACATCAAACATATGAACATCTTTTAATAAACGGATACATTCATTTTGAAAATCAGTTGGAGTTGGTGCATTATGAAAATATAAATAAGAACCAGATGCTTCATCACTCCCCTCACCACTGAAAATAACTTTAATATCTGTTTTTTCTGCTATATGTTTACTTAATAAATACATTGGTACAGAAGCACGAATAGTAGTTATATCATATGATTCAATTTGGTAGATGGTATCTGCGATTGCATTCAACATTTCTTTTTCAGAGATAATAATACTTGTGTGGTTTGTGTTAAGATAATCTGCTACTTTTTGGCTAGCAATTATATCAGGAGAATCTTTAAGACCG
>Ga0315315_10001053_pt1 | contig 25000 bp, 19 predicted proteins | sample M140m3416metaG_FD_203699 | JGI IMG/M metagenome (GOLD analysis project Ga0315315, IMG submission 203699) | Ammonia-oxidizing marine archaeal communities from Monterey Bay, California, United States - M1 40m 3416 | ecosystem: Environmental > Aquatic > Marine > Intertidal zone | place: USA...
ATACAGTTGAGGCCAATTTGGCATTGGGTTTTCCGGCAGACTCACGGGACTACGGCATTGGGATTCAAATACTGAAAGATCTAGGATTGGCGAAAGTTCGGCTTTTGACAAACAATCCTAAAAAGACGGATGCATTTATTTACGGTGGATTTGACCTTGAGGTTGTTGATCAGGTGCCCATACAGCCCCCTTCAAATAAATTTAATGAACGGTATCTCGCGACAAAGCGTGAAAAATTAGGTCATAAGCTGCCCAAGGGCTGAACGCACTGACTGGACGTTGACCCGCCATCACGTTCCCCCGTAGCATCTTTATTCGGAATACAAAGAATCTTAGGCACGGGTTTCGTAGGGAGAAACTGTATGCAAAAAGTAGTTGGCTGTGAAGTATCTGTATCACGAGGCAATACATTCTTGCTGATGTGTTGTTGCCTTCTATTGTTAATTGCTTACACGGGTTGCGGAGGTTCTAAGTCCGTTGAGGAGACACCACCTTCGGAATTGACGGCATCAGCGGAAGAGCGAAAAGAGCCACTGCCGGTGCTAGTATTGCAGCCGCCCGACCCGTTCGATGTGCCAAAAATAGACGAACTTGATACGGAAGCAAATTGGATTGACCGGCCTGTCCGTAACGGTCTCGTGCTGTTGCGTGAATCTCAATCGAAGGAAAAAGTACGTGGGTCAGTAGTTGATGCACTGAGAGCTCGTAATGATTCACCTGACTCGAATGCACTAATACTCTCATCGCTAGGCAAGCTACCCGAAAATGAAGAAGCAGATTATGCAGCACGCATCGATCGTCATGTCGGTGGTGACCTTGGTAGCACAAACCCGATTATGATCAGTACGTCTGCCGAGTTCGATATTCTCGGGCTTACAGGATTTGGTTTGTTTTCATTCGGTCGTGATTTAGAACCCTTCGCTACCAGCGAAACAGTTGAAAAATGGCAAACGAGTACAGACAGAATGCTCGACAAGGTCGTGCTTCGTGATGATCTTGTTTGGAGTGACGGTGAACCAATTACGGCATACGATATTGCCTTCACGTACAAAGTCATTATGGATCCCCGGGTTCCTGTTCCTGCTGTGCGTAGTGGGACTGATCAACTTCGCTGGGTTGAAGCTTACGATGATCGAACAGTCGTTTTTTTCCATAAAGAACCACTTGCTACAAATGTTTGGAATATAAATTTTCCAGTACTTCCAAAGCATGTTTATGAAAAGACATGGGAGGCAGATCCTACTCTGAAAGACTCGGAAGAACACGTTCAGTTAGAGCAGGCACCAGTCTGTGGTGGGCCGTATGAAATTGTGGAAAGAAAACGTGGTCAGCAAATTGTATTACGAAGGCGCGAAAACTGGTCTTCTGTTCGAGGCAAACAGGTTCGAGATCGCCCGTATTTTAAGGAAGTACGTTTTCGGATTATTGAAGATCCAAACACAACCCTTTTAGCACTCAGGAAAGGTGAGATCCATGAGATGATTCTGCAGCCTGAACAGTGGATGACACAAACTGTCGGAAGCGATTTTTATGAACGCAACACCAAGGTAACAGCACCAGAGTGGGTTAGTTTTCATTTTGGTTGGAATATTGACACGATCTTTTTTCGGGACCGACGTGTACGGAGAGCAATGAGCTATGCTTTTGATCACGACGAGATGCTCGAAGAACTTTGTTACAGTCTTTATGATCCATGTACGGGAATTTTTCATCCGGGTGCATGGATGGCATCGACCAAAAAGTTCAATCCTTACAAGCAAGATCTTGATAAAGCGGAAGCTTTATTGGATGAATCCGGTTGGATTGATAGCAATAACGACGGAATTCGCGATAAAGAAATTGATGGACGAACAGTACCATTCGAATTTTCAATTGTTGTCAATCAACAGCCATTACGAATCGCAATTTGCACCTTATTAAAAGAGAATCTTGATCAAATTGGCATACGTCTTAATGTTCGCCCCGTAGAGTCGACAGTCCTGCAAGACCTCACACTCAATCGAAAATTCCAAGCATATCTCGGTGGCTGGGGGGCAGGAACAGATCCAGACACTTCGGAGAATTTATGGAAGACGGGAGCAATGAGAAATTTCTGTAATTACTCAAATCCAGAAGTAGATCGGCTCTACGCCGAGGGCAGGCAGGAATTTGACAGGAGTAAAAGAGCAAAGAAATATGGCCGAATCCAAGAAATTCTTTATGATGATCAGCCCTATACATGGTTGTATTGGCGAAACAGTTTCTATGGCTTTTCAAAAGAAGTACGTGGATATGTTTTTTCACCGCGAGGCCCATATCATTATTCACCAGGGTTTGGCAGCCTATGGAAGCCGCAGCAGGAGTAAGCAATGGCTACTTATTTGCTGCGAAGAATATTGCTGGGCTTGGTAACACTCGTTGTTATTACTCTGCTAGTGTATGGTTTGGCGCGTTCAATGCCGGGCAATCCGCTCACGGTACAACTTGGGGAAAGTGATCCGAGCCGCAAGCTTAATCCCGAAGATCAACAGAGAATGCTTGAAATCTATGGACTCGATAAACCATGGCCTGTTGGATATGTACAATGGATTAGCAAGGTAATACAAGGAGATCTCGGGAGATCAATCACTCGGAAGCAGCCGGTAACGCGGCTCATTGTTGAGCGAATTGGCCCCACGGTTCTCATTTCAGGGACCGCTCTCTTTTTGACGTGGTTTCTTGCGATACCGCTGGGTCTTTATGCGTCAGCACGAGGTGGTCAGATTGACGAACGGTTTACAGGCATGGTTCTTTACGCGCTGTATTCATTCCCAACATTTGTCGCAGCTCTGTTTCTTCAGATAATTTTTGCGGTCTGGCTACGTGACACCCCTTGGGAGTTACCACTCTTTGGAATGAGTGATTTGCCGAGCGACGCTCCTTTTTTTGACCGTTGCGTAGACGTTGGTTGGCATGCGATCTTGCCAATAACCTGTCAGACCTATGTTGTCCTTGCCTATAACAGCCGTTTTATAAAAGCAAATTTGGAAGAGGTGGTTCGGCAAGATTACATTCGGACTGCTCGAGCCAAAGGCGCGGGACCTTGGCGTGTCCTCGTGCATCATGCCTTTCGGAATACTTTGATTCCGCTCGTAACGCTTCTTGGATTATCACTTCCAGCGCTGGTTGGTGGCTCTGTGATTATCGAACAAATCTTTACTTGGCCAGGCATGGGGCGACTCTTCTTTGAGAGTATTCGGGAACGAGATTACCCAACCATTATGGGTCTCACATTAATGTTTAGTGTGCTTACGCTCGTCGGCCAATTACTCGCAGATATTCTCTACAGCATTGTTGATCCCCGGGTGAATGTGGAGTAATGAAACAGCAAACGAATAGCGTGACAGAAGAAATCGATATCACAAAGCCGTCACAAGGATTTTGGTCGGACGCATGGCAGAGGTATCGTCGTCGACCAATTGGAATGCTTGCGCTGGGGCTTGTTGTTTTTCTTGCAATCGTGGCTCTTTTTGCACCAGCGATTGCAGGGACAAAGCCAGTGGTATGCCGGTATAAAGGCAACATTTATTTTCCGTGCCTTGGTTACTTTAACCGTAGTTGGGAAGCACCAATATTTACAAAAGACAAATTTCGTGGCACCTACCCCACTAATCTAGAACAGAAAGATTCTCAGAGTTGGGCGGTATGGCCACTGATTTTTCAGGATCCGTATCGACGTGTACGAGAGAATGAATGGCCTGGGCGGCGTGCAAATCCGTCTCGTGATAAAGGGCATCCAAACAGATTTAATCTTTTTGGTACTGATCAATATGGTGTCGATATTTTTGCAAAAATGGTTCATGGAACCACGATTGCATTGCTCGTGGGATTTGTTTCCATGGGATTAGCCGGGTCAATCGGTATTTTAGTTGGAGCAATCGGTGGTTACTTCGGCGGTTGGGTTGATATGATAACAAGTAGGCTGACTGAGATTGTCATGTGTGTTCCGACATTGGTATTGATTCTGGCACTTGTAGCTGTTGTCGAGAAGCCCACCATTTGGAAAACGATGGCGATTATTGGTGTAACCGGATGGACAGGAATTGCGCGGCTTACAAGAGCGGAGTTCCTGAGGCTTCGGCAGACAGAATTTGTGATGGCCGCTAGGGCAGCGGGAGCGGGTCCACTCAGGATTATGTTTAAGCATATCTTGCCGAACGCATTAGCTCCAGTACTAGTACCAATAACATTTGGAATTGCTTCAGCAATTTTAGTCGAGGGTTCATTGTCATTTCTCGGATTCGGACCACCACCACCAACAGCGAGTTGGGGCTCGGTTTTGAATAGCGCCCGTAGCAATCTTCAACTGTGGTGGTTGGTTGTGTTCCCCGGTGCGGGCATATTTCTAACTGTTCTGGCTTACAACCTTGTTGGGGAAGGTTTACAAGAAGCGACTGATCCAAGATTGCGGGAGGCAAAGAAGTAATGACTGCTCTTCTCGAAATAAAAGATCTAGTCACAGCTTTCCATACAGCAGAAGGAAGACTTCCAGCCGTTGACGGGGTGTCTTTGTCAATTGATCGAGGTCAGACACTAGGTTTAGTCGGTGAGAGTGGCTGTGGTAAAAGTGTGACAGCCATGTCGACGTTACGACTTGTTGCATCACCTGGCCGCATCGAGTCAGGGTCAATTCTGTTCACCACGGAGGGCGAGAGCATTGACCTCGTAAGTGCTTCCGAGAAACAGTTGAGAAACGTACGAGGTGGTCGCATTGGCATGATTTTTCAGGAGCCGATGACAAGTTTAAATCCAGTCTTTACGATTGGTGACCAAATTGCAGAAGTCGTTCAACTGCATCGTAGAGTTACTCGTTCTGAAGCAAGAACACGAGCTCTTGAAATGTTGCACCTTGTTCGTGTTGCTGATCCAGAACAAAGGCTGGACGCTTACCCACATCAGTTGTCTGGAGGTATGCGGCAGCGAGTGATGATTGCAATCGCTTTGGCGTGTGAGCCAGAATTGATTATTGCTGATGAGCCGACAACTGCTTTGGATGTCACGATCCAGGCACAAATTTTGGACCTTCTTAGCGATTTGCGGTCGCGTCTTGGTACAGCCGTTTTGCTTATTACCCATGACCTTGGTGTTGTTGCTGAAACGTGTGACAGCGTTGCGGTCATGTATGCAGGAAAAATTGTTGAGCAGGCATCTGCCGCAGAGCTTTTTCGTCATCCACTTCATCCATACACCATAGGGCTGCTTCAATCGCGGCCTGACCTTGATAACCGTGATAGTGGCCCGTTGGCGACAATTCCTGGAATGGTTCCGCCACCGCAAGACTTTCCTTCGGGGTGTCGATTTCATCCACGTTGTAGTTATGCCACGGTGCCACAGTGTAGTTCAGAGTCCCCGTTACTTCGTGAGGTTATTCCAGGACACTTTGTTCGCTGCCACTTTGCTGAGGAGATCAATTTGTGAGTGAACAGCAGCCTCAGAATACTTCTGCATTGCTTCAAGTGAAGGATTTAGAAACACACTTTCCGATTAGAAAGGGATTGTTGCGTCGACAGGTGGGTGCCGTGAAAGCAGTCGATGGAGTGACGTTCGATATTCCGAGAGGCACAACCCTAGGCCTTGTTGGGGAAAGTGGTTGTGGAAAAACCACTGTTGGGCGAAGTCTTCTACGACTTGTAGAGCCAACAGGTGGTGACGTTCTGTTTGATAAACATGCATTACGAAAAGAAAATTCTCGTGGTTTAAGATCATTGCGACGACGGATGCAGGTAGTTTTTCAAGATCCCTACGGATCACTGAATCCACGAATGAAAATCCGTTCAATTCTTGAGGAGGGTCTTATTCTCCACCGGGTGGGTGAACGGGCTGCTCGATTGGAGGAAATGAAACAGGCTCTTGAGCGCACGGGACTATCTGTGTCTGTTCTCGAAAGGTATCCACATGAATTTTCAGGTGGGCAGCGGCAACGAATTGCGATTGCTCGAGCACTTGTGCTGAAGCCAGAATTTCTTGTTCTTGATGAGCCTGTCTCAGCCCTTGATGTTTCGATTCAGGCTCAAGTAATTAATTTACTCAAGGAACTAAAGCAGGAACTTGGTCTGACGTATCTTTTTATCTCACACGATCTTTCTGTGGTGGAGTACTTAGCTGACAATATTGCAGTCATGTATCTCGGTCAGATTGTCGAGTCGGCGGACGTGGACAAACTGTGTCACCAACCTCTTCATCCATATACGCATGCATTATTTTCAGCAGTTCCTAGCGTGGAAGTAAAGAAGCGGCGTCAAAGAATTGTGCTGAAAGGCGACGTGCCAAGTCCATCACAACCACCCCAAGGCTGCCGGTTTCATCCGAGGTGCCCACTATCTGAAACGGTCTGTCGCGAGGTCGAACCCCCCCAAATCGACCTCGCCGGGCACCGTGTTCACTGCCATGTTGTAAGCCGAGAAGTCGAGCGTTGCGGTGCTGATGCTGCAGCAGTTTCTGAAGCGATGCAGGTAGCAATTACCGCTGGGATCTCCGACTCGACCTTGCCACATTCTGACGTCTAACAAAGAACGTTTTTGGGTCATCAATGACCCAAGGAGTACTCCACGTCTTTCCATCATCTTGGCTGCATACGTTGTAGAAGAATGTTTTTACCCATTCAGTCCGATATCCATATGGGTTTTGAGATGTAAGATGGTCATCCATTGAAAGATTTTCAACACCAGGACTTGCAAAGTAATGAACTTTACCGTCGCGTGAAAAGCTCATTCCGAGCGTCCACCAGCCAAGGTCTTTTTCGGTTATCGTCGGCCCACGCATACCGCGTCCCCGACGATCTCCACGTACGCGAAGGTATGCGGAGTCACTTTTTTCTTTACCATCTCCGGGTTCAAAACAAATGAACATGCCAGGCCAGTATTCTTCAACACCGAAATCTCCCTTGTCGGGGTGCTTTTTTCCGGTAATGATGGCGTGTGTCGTGCAGCCACAGCGAAAACCGAATGAGGCTCCATTGCGTTGTTCCCATTGCGCGAAGGGTGGGAGATACACTCGGGTCACGACACTCGGATTATCAGCTACAGAGACGCCGCGGCCGGCAGCCTTTGACATGTTGAAGATAAGATCATCCTGCATCATGCGGTAGGTTACCCGTCCAGGAATACCAGCACGTAGAGTTGCAACGAGTAATCCATGAGTACTACCCTCTAATCCGGCGGCAGGTAGTTCTACTCGCTTTACGACATCCGGTGTGCCTCGCTTCGGCCCTTCAAACCACAATCCATTATTACTTTTGCCAAGGGGGCTCCTCATTCTCTCGTCTTGTTCACGTGAGCTTTTCGGGTGCCTGTGATACCATTTCCAGTTTTCATCTTCGAATGTGTCAGAACCGTTTTTTATCACACTGCCAGTTCCAGGAACCAATACAGGTTTTTTAATAGCAGAATTTTTTTGCTGTGCGTCAGATTTTTTTTCAGACTGTTTCACGGTTGAAGAATCCGAAACGTTTTCTGAGAAACCTTTTTCTGAAAGGATAATGGTGGAGTATCCAGTGATAACAAGGATAAGGAAAATACGATTGAGTAATTGTGCCATGCATTGAGTCCTTTGGACGGCGACATAATGATATGTAGAGCTGTAACATCTTCGTTTAGAAGAATCGTCCGGATTTGCTCGCTATATGTGATAAACCCTTATCAGGCCGCATGGGTATCCATGGTTGCCTGCACGATGTCGCTTCTGAATTCTGCGCCAGAAACGTGTTTTCTTTAGTTTGCCTAGACTAAGGCCGTCAAGGTTTTTGACCCTGAATAAGGTTGAGCGGTCTAGTGTCGTGTTGGAAAAAATGTCACAAATACTGGACCGCTGAGAAGTCTTCAGAGGTGCAACGGATGTGAAGTTCTTAGAAGCAGAGGTAGCCTTGAGAGTGTGCAGAAATTCTCTAATAAAGTTCACAGTTGCTATTTTTTTTGTGCTCTTTCCAGCAATCCAATTAGTACTGCCGTTCTCTGAATCTTTTGGAGGTCCAGTAGGATCTGAGGGAGATTCATCATCTGCTGACGTCCACAGTTCACAGTTCCACATGCCAGGTAAATTGGCAAGTTTTGATGAACTGCCGATAGTTTCCAGGCAATTTGGTGCTCAGTTATCTCGTGTGCCAGAAGTGGTTCGTCATCAACTTTTATTAAGCCACAACGAAGGGCTTGTCATCGATAGTGTCGAGAAAGGATCTATAGCAGAGCGTCTTGGATTTAAGCCGCATGACATTCTTGTGCAATTCGATGATCAGTATTTGCTTCTCCCAGAGCAGTTCTCTTTACTTTTGGAGTCATCTGTGTCAGGGGAGAGTGGGCCTGAGGATCAGCTCTCAGGAATTATGTTTATTCGTTCTGGAAAACATAGAGCGATATCACTTTCACGAAGTCTCCATTATAGATCACGAGATAATCGAGACTATAATTATAGTCTCAATCAGGAGGGACATGATCAACATGGTACAGATTCAGTGACCAATGTGCCTCCGGATCAGATCGATAGAAAGACAATTCTTTCTGCTCGCATTGATGGAATAGAGCTGAAGTCGGAGCCAGTTGTGCTTCTAAGAGAAGACACAGATTACACAATTCAAATGACACAAGACGACGCCATCAGGCTTCAAGTCTATAGCCGTGATAAGACGTGTGTTATTGATCAATTACTGACGTCTCAGGAGTCTTTGCAAGCAATACCAGCGAGCATTCGATTGCGAGTAGAATCAATGTTACGAGTTCTTGAGACCTATGCTAACCCAATTCATAAACAGTTGGCTCAGCCAAGTCTCAATGAGACTCACGAAACACCGTTACCAGTTGCAAGTTCAATAGAGAAGCAGCGGACTCTACAACGGTGAGGATTTTTTGGGTGCCTATAGCAGCCAAAGCTGCAGCCTGAAAATCGATGGCCTCTTTGTGGATTTCATGAATCTCGTGCTCAGAGTTTTCAGAAAAGATGAGAACTCGATATGAAATATTCATAGTACCCAGTGCTTTTTCCCAAGAAAGAGCATCTTCAGAGACGGTCAAACTCGATGCGATAACAAGCAATGGGCCACGAATTTTTTGGTTTTCGCAACACTCGGCAAGTGTAATTGAATCAGGAGTCATGGCATAGAATTGAAGCCTATTGAGGAGATGTCATTATTCGTGACGAAGTTTAAGCGCCCGGCTCCACTATGTTCTGTGCTTTGTGAACATAGGTCAACATTCCTCTACTAGTAAGCCGACAGGGTACCTTCGATGGGCCTCGCGGTGCGCAGGAAATCAGCTTCAAGAACCAAATCGCAGTGATAGCCAGATGCGCGTTCGATTGTGAATCCATCTTCTCCAGCAGGCTGGATGACATACTGAGTTGGACTGTCACTATTATTCTTGCGCATCGATTTGAGGAGCCAATTGTTTCCATTGCGTTGCCATGTAAATTGAGCAGTCTGCCCATCAGAACGAAAGAGCCAAGAGCAGATCTGGCCTTGTTGATTATCCCATCCGATATACTCAGTCATGCTTAATCGCTGCACCGTTTTTTCATGCGCATCTTTTTCGGGAAGAAGGGCTGGGATTCCTGCAGCGAGGCGGGCCGCAGAACCAGGGGGCTCGAGTTCCTCTGTGATAAGGTGATGGCGAATTAAATAGGTTCCCTGCTCGTTCCATTCACATTGAATGCTTGCGGTAATGCCATCGCTAATGTCTTCCCAGAAACCCCGTAACCAATTGAGTTGTTGAAGTCGGTCTTGGATCGTTGGATTTGCAGTTGCGGCAGTTTCTCGGACAGATTCCATAAGCCACTTATTTTCATGCCGAACGAGCACTGCAGAGAAACGGCTCTGCCGGGGCTTCTGGTCGGTAAGAGACATTTTGGAAAGTCCATCTACGACAACAACATCGTCACGAATTGGTCGAATTGAATCGATCTGAAATCCTATCTGCGCGCTTTTGTCGTTTACAAACAACTGATCAAAGACTCGCTCAACAGCAGTTCGTCCAATAGTTCGATTTCCAGTATCAAGATCAAGGTTTTCACCATCTGTCACCCAGTGAGACGCCATTGCAATAGCATCATGACGATTGAAGGCGTCAAGGTAGGTAGCGAACGTATTTTGTATATCAGATGATGTAGACGCGGTTGCTGCATTTTGGATTTGCTTGAGATTGCGTAATGAGGCTTGTTGTGGAAGTACTGCTGGTATTTCGGCAGAGACTGCCACGATGTTGCTTTCTGTGAATGTTTCGAATGCTTTATGTTTGCCCAATAGAGAGACACGAAACGGGACTGCAGGCTTCACAACAACAGGAATTGGCCGTGCGGATCGGAACGCATTGAGTGCTACATCGGCTGTTGTGGTATTAGCACGAGGTAGTGATTGGCTGACGGTTTGATTGAGAGACGGACTGCAACCAATCAGTACGCTTGCCAGAAGAAACCCATACAGAAATCTAAGTTGGCAACAGAAGTTTTTTGTTGTGTTGAGGACGTGACTCATTGAAACCTCCTTGTACTTGGTGCTATTCATTTTTATGAATGCAAAGCATTTTTTAGACGTCGTCAGAACTGGTCGTAGTGTATCTCCTCATATTACTTTTTTGCTAGTAGTGTCAAGTTGCATCGTGTGATGCATCAGTTGCGGCCCTCTGTTATGCTTGGAAAATTATCCGTTCGAAAAGGCGTGAGGGGCAGACCCTCAGAAGAATACATGTTGCAGACCGGGTTGTCAGCCCATGCATAACGAACGGCTACCGGATTAGAAACTGTTTCACTCCAGACCTCTATCCTTCCATCAGTGAGTATTCGAGCCTGTGCGTCTAAAAATGTCTTGCTGGAATCAGCAATGGTAAAACCTATGGGTTCACGAACGTCAAAAGGTCTCCATCCATTTGCTTTTGGTTCCACATGTGTGAAGGTAAGGGTTAGACGGTTGCCGTTTTGCTGCATCGATTGAAACTGGGGGCTTCGGCACGGAATTCCAGGTATTTCGTATGTTTCAGCAAGTGCCAATCGTGCTAGTCGTTTTGCAACATCGATTTTATTTCTTGGATGAATATCTTTTCCCTCACCAAGATCAATGATTACGGCTTCACCAGTATGGTCTAACTTTTTAAGTGTCATTGTTTGGGCTTCACGAAGTTCAGCCCACTCACTCTCAGCAGGCTCAGGCTTCTCGCCTCTGAAATCTGCAAGTTGAACCCAATAAAAAGGGAAGTCGCCAAGGCCCCATTCGTTCCGCCATGAGTCAATCATGAATGGGAAAAGCTCACGGTACTGAACAGCGCGGCTTGCATTAGATTCACCCTGATACCAAATGGCACCTTTCATGCCGTAGCCAATAGTTGGCGCAAGCACGCCGCAGTAGATGTTTCCAGGTCGAGAGTTCCCAGTGAGTAATAACTCTGGATGACGAGGACGTCTTGGAAGAGATATTTTTTCAGCCTTTGCTTTTTCGGAAGCTTGTTTCCAAGCAGCAAGTCTCTTTTCGTAAACCTTTAGAGCCTCAGGCATCGTAGACTCAGTCTTGATCCATCTGTCGATTAATGGCTTAAATCTGTCGTCAGACGATAACAGGTTCCGGTCAATCCAAGCCTCACAAGCACTCCCACCCCACGCGTTATCGATGAGTCCAACTGGTACACCGAGTGTTTGATGAATTTGGTTGCCAAAGAAGAATCCGACTGCGGAGAAACTACCAACAGTCTGAGGAGAGCAGACGGCCCATTCACCTTTGAAGTTCCATTGAGGTTCTTGAGTGCCCACCTGAGGGACAGAAATGAGTCGAATTTGTCCTAAGTCTGCGGTCGCTATCGCGAGGTCAGCATCGTTGGCCTGTTGAACAGGCCACTGCATATTTGATTGCCCCGAGCAGACCCAGACCTCTCCAATAAGGACATCTTTAAATGTCTGGGTATCGTTTCCGGCTACAGTCAGGGTATGAGGGCCTCCGTATTTCATTATTGCGTCGAGTTGTACTGACCATGACCCATCTTTTTCTGCAACTGCGGCGTGACTCTGACCACCTATGGAAACAGAAATCTTTTCACCAGGATCGGCCTTGCCCCAAATCTTATTTTGAATGCCTTGTTGGAGAACCATGTGGTCTCCGAACAGGTTATTAAGAGTGACATCAGCTCGGGTAGTTTGTGATGTAATTACAATCAGTAGTGAAAAGATAGCCAAAAAACGCATGTTCATCACAGATACTTCTAGTTTATGCCTAACAGGAGATCAGCATCTAAGGTGCACGAATAAAGATTCGTGAATAGATGTCTGTAGTTTGAGAAATATTATTGGCCGGTTGCAAAAAAAAATAAGTTTTTGATAGATAAAACGGCATGCAATAGATATGCGTGTGAAAAACATGAGTCGATAAACACAATAAAATCTGTATGCAATGATTCTGATGGGACCGACTAAACACGGCCATGGATATAGTTTTCGGCTTCCTGCAATGCTAGTTCGCAATATCCTGCCTGATACGCATTGAGATCACCGATAGAAATAAAACCCGCAATACTCTCGTCTTTTTCAAGTACAGGGAGGTGACGTATCCGTTTGACTCTCATTAATTCAGCAAGATCGTCAAGTGTGGTGTCACCTGTGCATGTAATAATTTCACTGGTCATCACATCACCGACGCTGGTGTGCTCCGGGTGTCTTCTTGCAGCTACGACTCGGCGGAGAACATCTCGCTCAGTGAAAACGCCAACAAGTTTCCTATTCGTAGCCAAATCCTGGATAATTAATAATGCTCCAATATGTTCAGCATTCATAAAACGGGTTGCTTCGAAGACAGTCGTGTCTGGCGAGACGCTGAAGACACGGCAGCTATCTTTGGTAGCCAATAGATGCGACACGGTAGCCATTGATTTTCCCCGCATGTGAAACGACCGTGGGGAGCAACAGTGAGTAAATTTCACAATCGTTCACGCGTTAGTAACCCCTCTGTTGCAACTATACAGAGATTTTTGGCCTGAGTCGATTTGTCAGGTTATGCAAGGAGGCGTTTTGCGTCAGAAAACTGTTGAAAAGCCATGTTTAGCTGCTGTTGGCCGTCGTTTGTCACTATTCGGAGGACGCCACTATGTGTATTTCAAAGTATCACGTCGGTAATCGTTATAATGCGGATTTTCAGAACTTTTGTTCATTTCAGGATAAAAATTTGGAAAATCTTCAAAAAACTGGTGGGACTGGCTTGCGTGCCAGAAAAGTCAACGTAATCTAGCTATTTTGACAGGGTGTCGTGCGTTTTCGATCTCTTTGTCAAAGTCTGTCACCGGGAATTTTTTCGTTTGGCAGGCGGTTGATGCTTTTTCCAAACGTTTTAATTCCCAATATATGGAGGCTTTCGTGTTCCGTAAAGTTGTGACATGTATGTTGCCAGCCATTGCAATTTTCTCGATGTGTTCTTTCGCATCGGCTGATTGTGAAAGCTGCAACCAGAGCGACAGCTGTGGCACCAAGACTGTGTGCCAGCGGCAGTATGTGACAGAAATGAAAACTGTGACATGCACTGAGTATAAAAAAGAGACTCGTGAACAAACCTACAAGGTTATGAAACGAGTACCTCGGACTGAAGAACGAACTCGAACTGTAACCGAGTGTGTTCCAGAGACTCGAACGAAGACTGTAAACTACACAGTCAACAAGAAGGTCATGGAAACAAAAACCTCTGATTACCAAGTTCAAGTTCCTTATTGTGAAGAAGTTGAACAGAAGTACACGGTCATGGTTCCTGTAAAGGAAGAAAAGACTGCAACGTACACTGTTCAAGTTCCTTATTGTGAAGAAGTTGAGCAGAAGTACACAGTCATGGTTCCTGTAAAGGAAGAAAAGACTGCAACGTACACTGTTCAAGTTCCTTATTGTGAAGAAGTTGAGCAGAAGTACACAGTCATGGTTCCTGTAAAGGAAGAAAAGACTGCAACGTACATTGTTCAGGTTCCTGTCAAAGAGGAAAAGACCTCCACCTACACGGTGAAGGTTCCTTACACAGAGCAGGTTGAAGAAACGTATACGGTTCAAGTTCCTTATACAGAACAAGTTCAAAAAACTCGTACTGTAAAGAAGCGTGTTCCAGTATGCTCAACCAAAACTGTTCAGGTTCGAGGTGGTCACTGGGAAAACCAGATGCATGAAGTACCTTCCTGTGGCACAGACAAGTGTGGCAATCCTTGCCCACCAAAGATGTGTTGCAAACGGGTTTGGGTGCCAACGTGTGAAACAAAGGAAGTTCAATGCACCACGTATGATTGCGTGACAGAAGAAGTTCCTTACACCGTGTGCGTTCGAAAGTGCCGTACGGAAGAGCGAACTCGCACGAAGTGCGTTTCCAAGTGTCGCGAAGAAGAGCGAACTCGTACCTACTGTGTCACCAAGTGTGTCCCAGAAGAGCGAACTCGTACCTACTGTGTCACCAAGTGTGTCCCAGAAGAGCGAACTCGAACTGTTAAGGTACAGAAGTGTCGTTCAGAAGAGCGAACTCGTACGTACTGTGTCACCAAGTGTGTTCCAGAAGAGCGAACTCGCACTGTGAAGGTACAAAAGTGCCGTCCAGAAGAGCGAACTCGCACCTACTGTGTCACCAAGTGTGTTCCAGAAGAGCGAACTCGAACCGTGAAGGTACAGAAATGTCGAACTGAGACTCGCACTCGTGAGTATCAGGTTTGCAAATGTGTACCAGAAACAATGACCAAGGAAGTTTCCTACACGGTCATGGTTCCACAGCAAAAAGAAGTGAAGTACTCGGTAACTCTTTATGATTGCGTTCCGGAAGAAAAGACCCGTACTTACGAGGTCTGTGTTCCTGTTCAGGTCACGAAGGAAGTACCAGTAAGAAAGTGCGTCACAGTACAGGTAGAAGTACCTTGCGGTGGCTGCAATGATGGTTGCTGTGGCGATAGCTGCGACAGTTGCGACAGTTGCGACAGTGGCTGCAACGATAGTTGCAACCAAGGCCGTCGAAAAGGCTGCCTGCGTCGTCGTTGCCGTTAAAGTGGGTCAGAAACGGCCTATTAGCTGTTTTTGAATATATAAAGTGGGCCGGTTGTCTTTTTGGCAGCCGGCCCATTTTTTATAAAAAATTGACCTGAATCAAACCAAGGGGTACATCTTTACGTAGAGAAAGAGTTCATTTCTGTGCACAAAACAGGGAATGTGTGCATTTTTGGTTCAGGATTTCAGATGAAACTATTTCAGCAATTTTTTAATAAACGGTTCGAGCGAACCCGTTACTCAAATCGGTCCTCACATCGTTCATTTGAAAATCTTGAGCCGAGGTTGGCATTCGATGTTGATTTGTCAGTCTCAATAACCAACGGGCAAAATACGTATGTACCGGGTTCTGACAAAGTAGATACGATAATTGTTCAGAATCTTGGGTCTGAAGCTGTCACGAATGCGCGAGTGGTTGCGCCATTGCCAGACGGGATATTGTCCGCCACGTGGGTGGGGCAGGGTTCTCTTGGGGTAAATGTACCGGGAAGTGGTAGCAGCGGTAATGGCGACGCACTCAATACGTTTATCAGCTTACCGGCCAATGGTACAGCAATCTTTACCGTGACAAATCAAATTGCAGCTGATGCCATTGGGCAAATTAAAACTGATGTCACGGCTGTCACGCCCCTTGGTATCCCGGACAGTAATCCTGACAACAATTCGGCATTCGACATTGTTTCCCGACCATTCCTCGCAGTAGGAAGTGGCCTTGCGTATTTGGGTACGCCAACAGTCAGTATCGTTGATCCTGCGTCGGGCACAGTTGTCAGGCAGTTTGATGTCTACGAGCAGGGATTCATGGGGGGTGTACAAACGGCAATTCATGACGTTGATAATGATGGGCGTGATGAGATTGTTGTGGCACCAGGACGCGGTCGAGTTGGCGAGGTACGCGTTTTCGACCTTGATGGTGAGGAAATGCCGGAGTACCGAATCACTCCATTTGGCTCAAGCTTTTTGTCTGGAATCAATATCGCCCTTGGTGATGTTAATGGAGATGGGATGAAGGATTTGATTGCTGGACAAGCCGCTGGCAGCACCGTCAGTATTCACCTTGGAGGTAGCTTGGGATGGGAGCCGACTTCTTTTCGACGGTACACCCCATATGGAACAACACATCTTGCTGGCGTGAGTGTCGCGGCAGCAGATATTGGCATGATTACGAATGGTTCAATTAGTCAGACAGAATCAAAAGATGGTCGTGCTGAATTGGTGCTTGGAACTGGCCCTGGTGCGATCAAGTCAGTCCAAATAGTTGATGTAGCTGGTCCGCCGACAGTGGTCGCAGAACTTTCAGTTGATCCAACAATCGGTTATTCCGGTGTAACAATTGCCTCAGGGCTTTATAACGATCGAAGCGTAGATGACATCATGGTATCTGGGGGGCAGGGTGAATCTGCACGAGTTGATATGTTTCAAATAACTCGAGATTCTGGATCGACTCTGACGACAAAGAAAAATCTGACAAGTGGAAATACAGCAAATTTAAGATTTCGTGTTGCACCACTTGATAGCAACGGCGATGGACAAGTGAACTCGTTTTTTGCTGTTGGAGCTGGTGGTGCCCAAGTACTGGATGCTGACGGCAATGTCACAGACACCGTTTCAGTTGTACGCGGCCCACTGACAGCAGCCTCAGCCTCTTCAGCGTCGATTGATCCAGCTGTGATCACTACATCAAGTGGACTGCAATATGTTGATCTCGTTGTAGGCCTCGGGGTGCCGGTGACAGCCGGTCAAACAGTCTCCGTTCATTATGTGGGTAGCCGTCAAAATGGTGACGTGTTTGATACTTCTTTAACAAGTGGAACTCCATTTGAGTTTACGCTCGGCCAAGGGCAGGTTATTCAAGGCTGGGACGAGGGAGTAGCCGGCATGCGGGAAGGTGGCCGACGGAGGCTGATCATCCCTGCTGATATGGCCTATGGGGACAATCCGAGTGGAGGGCGACCAGGTGGAACGTTGGTGTTTGATGTGCAAATGTTGAGTGCATCAAATCCCACTCTTGAACGTCCGCCACTATCGCGACCACCCTTAGGACAAAATTAGAACCTAGCGGATCGACGTGTTCGTTCGTAGTAGCTTTCCGTGGGAGAGACTTCTTTGTTTGTGACTCACCACTGGGCCTCAAGACCGAGATTGGCCCCATGCAGGAAGACGTTACTAGCACCTGCAAGACTTATAGTGTTGGTGCTTGAGAAATCGAATTGATTTGGTGCCAAGGCTACCCCAGAAATCCAAATCAGATTGTAGCCAGCCCGAAGCGACCAATTGTTATTGAGTCGTCGAACAATTGAATAATTCATGTCTCCAATAAATCCGACACCAACGTCTCGAGCACTGGCTTGAGGACGATACGATACTCCGCCACCTGCTAATGTCTCAATGGGAGCACTATCAGCGTTTAAAAAAGTTCCTGCGAGCATCGTTTTCGCCCACCCTTCGGTAGACCAATTATTCCATCGACGTTTTGTTTTAAATCCAATTTGAGGCCCAAGCATTTGAGAATTTGTTGTAATCGAGTATGTTCCGTCGTTGTTGCTTGCACCCGCGTTAACATCGACGTGCAGATTTGCAACATCATTGAATCCAGCCCATCGGAAGCCACCGAGCCATTGGAATTCATGTTCAAATGTGCCGTGAACGCGATGCCATGGAAATGGTGATCGCGGACCACCCTTTACTGTTGTTTCAGATGTAAAAAGATTGACCTCACACATATTTAAGCTTGATGTGTAGGTTGATCGGACCGCATCCAAATTTGTCCAACCATTGACAGCAGCACCAAGAGGCTCTGGTACTCGAAGGTCGCCGGAACCACGGACTGTACGTTCACCGAACATTCCAAAAACACCGGTGTAGCCAAACTCCCAGCCGATGCCATTTTTACGAAGTCGTCCTCCGAAAAGACGAATACCAGGTGCTGTCCCAGGATTTGTGGAACGGGTCGTGAGTTCTGGAACACCGCTGGTGGTCTCGGCAACTACAGTTCCATTGGTTGCATTATTTCGCTTGAAGAAAAGAAAATCGACTAGAAGATACGTGTCATAATCGCAGCCACAGCGAGAACACGCGCACTGACGGCATTGTTTGCATTGCTTTTTGCATTGGACACCACGGTTACACGTTGGTGAATATGGCTCTGGTGCAAACAAGATATCGTGATTAATCAGAGGAACATGTTCATCAAAATGCAGTGTTTGTAGTTCGGTGACTGGCTGGTCAGTTGGTTTAGATTCTTCCTGAGCCGATTCTTCCTGAGCCGATTCTTCCTGACTAGATGGTACTTTTGACTCGTCGCCCTCGAGTGGTTGAGCTTTTAATAGCACCTTGCTCTTGGAATCATCTGACGCCACAGGGTTTGGAAGAGTCGGTCCTGCTTCGCTTTCAACAGTAGGTGAAGTATCATGGGCTGCTTGCTTTTTAGCCGGTGTCGGCTCATCTGGAGCTGAAAATACTGGAGGACTAAAAGCGACCAGACATAAACTGATACAGAGCATTTTCTGCCACGGTGTGCCCACTATCAAATTCCCCCTATAGAAACGCAATTGTTTATCTATCGGCGAAATGAATCGATATCTTCGGCAAAATCGGTTTTTTCTATAAAATCCCTACAATTGATGGCTTTAGGGATAGCGGCCTTACAAGTACTTATTGGCTGTGGAATGACTTGTGGGCTTCGACGCTGCCAGGCCAGCAATCTATTTGTTCAGAACGAAGGTACAATTCTCAACAAAGTCTATTTTGATAATCAAATTATCTGAAACGATGTGGAAGGGGGATGTCTTATTCTCGAGCCACAGGAGTCAAAAATCACCGAGCTACGACAATCAGTGTTAGAAACAGTTATCCGGGAATAACTTCTGGAACTGCAGTAGGTGACAGGTTTTCTGTTCTTGTTAGATTAAAATATAAGTATTGAAATTTTTTTCAGATAAGGTTCCTTCTGTAATGGACATCTCATCAAGAATCCATTTGAGGCAATGAGAATTAGATTAGGAAGATTAAATTGAGCCCGCAGATTCTGTTCATGGAGTTTCTTGCACAGTTTAATAGGAACCTGCTTATAGTGTAGATTTTAAGGTAATTGAGTTGCGCGGGTTTCGATGGGATTACATATGTACGATTTCTTAAATTGAACAGCCCGATTTCTTACGCTACGGAATGACAAGAAAGAACGATGACTATGCCATCACCCTCAAGTGTTGATATTGTGATTGCAGAAGATAGCCGTATTCAAGCAAAAATTCTTGAGAGGCGGCTTACCGAGGCAGGTCATCGTGTGCGATGGGGTGCAGACGGTCAGGCTGCACTGGAACTCGTGCGAGAGCAACCTCCAGCGATTATCGTTTCAGATATCGAAATGCCCAATATGACAGGGTATGAGTTTTGCAAAGCAGTCAAGCAAGACGCCAGTTTAAAAAAAATTCCTTTTGTGCTGCTTTCAACACTCTCAGATCCACTTGACATTATTAAGGGTCTTGATGCGGGTGCTGATAATTATGTCACGAAGCCCTACGAACCAGAGTACTTGATTGGGCGTATTCATTCATTACTTGAAACCCCCTTGGCTGTTGATGAAGGAGCGGATCAGACAATAGATGTTGCGATTGCCGGACAAACATTCAAAGTGAATGCGGGTCGTCAGCAGGTCTTGAATCTACTTGTATCAACTTTTGAAAATGCAGTGGCTAAAAATAGAGAATTGATCCAAGCCAATCAAGATCTGGCAACAGCAAAAGACCAGCTAGAACAGAACAATCAGGACCTCAGAGACCTCAATCAAAAAATTGCGAGTGCTAATGATCAGATGACAAGAGACCTCGAAGCAGCTGCACGCGTACAACGAGCACTCCTGCCCGCAGAAGAAACCCTTCAATTCAACTGTGGAGAGGTAGCCTGGCGGTACGTTCCTTGCCATGGATTAGCTGGGGACTTTCTCAATGTTTTTCAGCTCGATGATGAGCATGTTGGTCTTTTTGTAGTCGATGTGAGTGGCCACGGAGTGCCATCCTCCCTGCTTTCAGTAACTGTCGGTAGATTTCTAACACCAAAAGCATCAGACAGTTCTGTGTTAGTACGAATGGGTGATGATGGTGCAACTGAGGTTGTTTCACCGGTTGAAGTCGCAACTGAGTTGAATCAGCAATTTCAGTCCCAAGATTTTTCAGAACTCTATTTTACCTTTATCTATTGTGTAGTGAACTCTAGGACGGGCGAAATGCGGTATACCGCGAGTGGGCATCCACCGTTGCTTCGCCTGTCAGCTACAGGCGAGGCTACCTTTGAATCCTTGCACAGTCTTCCAGTCGGTTTTTTTCCAGAGGCTGAATATGAAGAAAAAATAATTCAGTTGAAGGAGGGGGATCGGATTTATCTCTATTCCGATGGAGTCACTGAGGCGATGGACAAAGATCTTGAGCAATTTGGAGATGAATCATTAAAAGAAGTAATTAGTCTCAATCGTTCTCGTGATCTTGATGCTGGCGTGGGCGAACTACTCGAAAGTATTCAAGCCTGGTGCGAACCAAATGGTCCATTAGACGATGTATCAATTCTTGGATTTGAATGGCGTGGGACCTCATCATGATTGCTTGGGTCGGTAGTAGCTACACCCATTTCCCGTGAGGCGTTCGTAGCCAGCATTCATTCCAAGCATCGTTTCTGCCCCGCCAAGAAAAAGCGCACCATCCGGTCGAATTGCACGAGACATTTTTTTGAGCACTTCACTACGGGTCTTGGTATCGAAATACAAGAGGACATTACGTAGGAAAACAATGTCATACGGTGTCATGATTGGCCAATCATTCGTGAGGTTGAGTTGTCGAAACTCAACAAACTGGCGGCAAGACTGAGTTATGCTCCAGTTACGTTGGAATGGCTGAAAGTATTTCTTTAAAAGTGTCTGAGGGAGACCACGAACAATTTCAAGTTCGCTATACACACCTTCACGACCACGGTTTAATACCACGTCTGAAATGTCAGTGGCAATAATACGAATTTTCCAGGATGTCAAGAGATTGCCGAAGTGCTCATTTAATAATAGTGCAATGCTGTACGGCTCTTGGCCGGTTGAACATGCCGCAGACCAGATCGTGAGTTGTTTTGTGGCAGCTCGTTTCTTTGTAAACTCAGGAAGAATATTTTTCAGGGTCTCAAAAGGCGACTTGTCTCTAAAAAAACTTGTTTCATGAGTCATCATTGCGTTTAAGATGTCATTTTCAAGCGGACTACCACTCGCCGTCTGAATGCGATCGATTAAGGTGTCAAGGCTTGGAAGTTTTCTTTGCCGAACAATGGGCAAAAGTCGCGCAACTACGAGGTACTGTTTACTCTCGTCTATGACGACACCAGTTTTTTTCTTGAGTAGACTGCGGAGGTAAGAAAACTGGGGTGGGCTTACCTGCATGCGTGAATATCCATCCCGTAATTCAAGATAAAGAAAATAGCTTACGATTTTTGACGATAAATTCGGCTGGCAACATCGGGCCCAATGCAATCAAGAGGAATTGTTGCATCTGCAATTCCTGCTCGAACAACCTGACCAGGCATGCCCCATACGACACTGCTTGGTTCATCCTGGGCGATAACAGTCCCTCCTGTAGAGGATATTGCCTTACTTCCCTGGAGGCCGTCGCTACCCATGCCAGTGAGAATAAGTGCTAGGACATCTGAACCAAATAATCGTGCTGCCGAACGGAAAAGTACATCAGCGGACGGTCGGCAGGAATTTTCAGGAGGGCCATCGTGGAGGGCGAGTTTGAACTCTCGTCCATGTTTTTGAATTTCAAGGTGAACGCCACCGGGCGCCATGTAAATATGCTCAGAAAGCAAAGGTTCATCGTTTTTGGCTTCACTCACTTTTTGGTCACACATTTTTGAGAGTCGTGTAGCAAGATGTCCTGTGAATTCCTTGGGCATATGTTGCACGATTACTACAGGCGGGGCATGTGCAACGGTAATATGAGGAAGAATCTCTGCGAGAGCACTAGGGCCTCCCGTAGATACCGCAATGACAATGACTGATATCTTGTGAGATTTTTTTGAGGAGTGCGTTTTATGAGCTGATTGACGAAGAATTGTTTTTTGGGCACCATTCTCTGCAATGCGAGGTGGCCGATAGACGGCTTTAACTTTTGGAACTAATTCAGACTCAATTTTTTTTACAATACTATCGGTATCTGTAGCGGTTGGCTTGGCGACATAATCATTAGCACCAGCCACCAGAGCCTCTAAAGTCGCTTTTGCTCCACGCTCCGTAAGGCTTGAGAACATCACGACGGGTAACTTTGGATATTGCTTACGAAGGTGCCGGAGGGTTTCAAGACCATCCATTACAGGCATCTCGATATCCAGTAGAACAACATCCACGCGTGTTTTTTTTAAAAAATCCAAAGCCTTTTCACCGTTGGCAGCTGTCCCTGTGACTTCAATGCCAGGTAGACCGCGGAGCGTTTTGGTGAGTATCCCACGAATGACTGCTGAGTCATCAACGAGCAGTAGTCGAATTGTTTTTTTTGTCGAATTGTCCTTTGGGTGATCGCTCTTGGAAACGTTGGTGCGTGACGTCGGGGATGCTGTAGGTGATTTTGGGTTTTTTTGATTGGAGTTTGTGATAAGTCCGAGTGCATTGAGATGATCAGTCAGCTCACTTGGTGTAAATGGCTTTGCAACAAAGTCGTTTGCGCCAAGTCTCATCGCTGCTTCTACACTAGCTTCATTAGAGTCAGTCGAAATCATCACGACAGGGAGATTTCGAAATTGTTGGCTGCGACGAATTCGTCCAAGTAATTCAAAGCCATCCATTTCCGGCATGTGACGGTTGAGTGTGATAAGTGACGGGCGCGGCATATGAGAAAGCCTGTCGAGAGCCTCAATACCATTAGACGCCTCGACGCACTGAAATTGAAGTTTATTCAATACTTTCGTAAGAATGCTACGCACAGGTTTGGAGTCATCGACTATAAGCGCATGCACAATTTTTTCCCAACATAGTAAACGTCTAATACCATAGGTTGTCTATGATTTTTCTCGATGAATTTTGACTATATCAAATGTGTGTCTGCGATTACAGTTCGGAATTAAGCAAGTCAAACAGACAAACCATTGAACTGGTTCTATTCCTTGTACTCATCAACTAGTTGTTGAAGGCCTTGTGCCATACGGGAAAGTTCTTGTGCAGACAGCTGAGTATTATTTGCACCTTCAGCCGTGTTTTGTGCAGCACGCGCCACCTGCACGATGTTTTGCGCAATCTCAGTGGAACCAGTTGTTGCCTCTGCAATGTTTCTGCTAATTTCGCTCGTTGTTACAGACTGCTCTTCAACAGCAGTTGCAATCTTTGTTTGTAAGAGATCAATTTTTTCAATTACAGATGCAATTTCACCAATGGCTGTGACGGCCCTCTCGGTATCAGTTTGCATAGCCTCAATTTTTGTTCCAATGTCTTCTGTAGCTTTCGCCGTTTCTCGGGCAAGTTCTTTGACTTCGTTGGCAACAACTGCAAATCCCTTGCCCATATCGCCCGCTCTTGCAGCTTCGATCGTTGCATTGAGGGCTAACAAGTTTGTTTGTTCTGCGATGGTCGTAATAACTTTGATAACTTGACCAATCTGACTACTCGAACGCCCTAGTTCATCCATTGTGTTTGATGTTTTTTCAGCCATTCCAACCGACTGGCGGGCTACCGCCGCAGCATCCTGAGCACTGTGAGCGATTTCATCAATACTTGATACCAAATTTTCTACGGATGATGATACAAGCTTGGTATTGCCACTGACTTGCTCAGCGGCAGCAGAAACAAGATTTGCTTGAGCAGTCGTCTCTTCTGCAGTTGCACTCATCTGTTGACTTACGGTTGTTAATTCTTCAGAAGAACCAGCCAAAGCATGCGTGTTATCCATAATACCGCCGACTAGTAGAGCTTGACGATGTGCCTCTCGAGAAAAGCGGCGTGAAATGCTAATGGAAACCAAGAGAACTCCAATTGTACTCACGATAAAGATTGTCACGGAAAATCTAAACAAAGTCTGAATTGGCTGGAGCACCTCGGCCTGGTCAATCTCAGAAATTAGTGCCCAAGTAATATCGTTACTACTTCCTCGAGAGTCAGAGTGGACAGTTATCGGCTGCCAAGAGGAGAGAACATCAGAACCACGATAATCCTTAATTAATTTTGTCCCAGATTCACCGAGTTCCAAAGCTGACTGAACAGCATAGGTGTCAACTCGTAGGTTAGGATTGATAATTGTTGACTTGACGCCAAGAGCCTCAGGGAATCTCGATTCGCTTCTAAAAAGGCCGTCAGCGGCAACCGCATATGTCTCACCAGTCTCACCCATTCCTGTTGTCTCACTGATTATTTCAGTGATCTTATCAACAGGAAGTTGATAAATAACAGCACCTTTAAGGTCACGGCCGCTGTAGATTGGGGCGGCGATGAAGCCTGCTGGTAATTGGTAGGAGGGCAAGTAATTATCAAAATCAGCAAAGGCAACAGTATCACGGCGACCACCAGTTATTGAGTCCTGAAAAGTTTGCGCAAAATTCGTTCCAGAGAACGAGCCGGTTTTCAGTGAGGTAGCAAAGTCAATTTCTTTATAGACCGAGTAAACAATATTTCCAGAATCGGCATCGACGAGAAAAAAGTCGTAAATACCAAGTCGCTGTAAAAAATTTCTAAATATTGGATGATATAAAGCATGCGCTTTAGAATAGGAAGATCCGTCGTCAGCATCATTTAAAATATCTTTTGAACCAAGAGGGCTTTCATTCTGACGGATGTAGAGATATTGAAGATATGCTGATGTATCAGATAGATTTTCTATAAAAGATTCGGTTGGTGGCTCAGAATCAGTTTGTTGAACGAATTTGTTTGAGAATTCGCCGGTGTAAAATGTCGACAGACGGTTTCGGGCATCTTGAACAGAAGATTCGTTCAGATTGTCGTCACTTTTGAGTTGCTCAAAGCCGGCAGTAAATGCCTCGAGTGCTTCGAGGGTCATTCTGTTTTCGGCAGTAATTT
>Ga0315315_10001054_pt1 | contig 24997 bp, 22 predicted proteins | sample M140m3416metaG_FD_203699 | JGI IMG/M metagenome (GOLD analysis project Ga0315315, IMG submission 203699) | Ammonia-oxidizing marine archaeal communities from Monterey Bay, California, United States - M1 40m 3416 | ecosystem: Environmental > Aquatic > Marine > Intertidal zone | place: USA...
CTTAAATGCAATCTAACGGTTTCATTTCTTCCTATACTTTTATAAGGATTTTGTATAGTTATTTTATTTAAAAATATAGGATGTGTTAAAGTAATCATACTATCTCCAGAAATTTCTTCACCTGTTCTATTTTTAAAATTAACTAAAATAATTTCTTTGTCATATTTTTTTGAATTATCACCTTCATTATCTTCAACTTTTCGCTTTTCAGCTTGTTCATAATCATCTTGTCTTTTATCATTATCAGGATTAAAAAATAGATACTTCAATGGTTCATTATTATTTTTTATATCAAGAATTGATCCAACTGGTGTCGGTGGTAAACTATAAACATTTTCATATCTTACTATTATTTTAGTTACTTTATTTGGTATCTTTTCAAATGTTTCTTTACTTATAAAAAAAGTAATATTTTTTTGTTCATATATTGGGTTTTCCGCCATTTAATATATATATAATATAAATTATTTTATATATAAATTTTTTTATGTAATCAATTCTTATCTAAAAATTACTCTATTTTTGCGTAAGCATCCCAAAAATCATCTCCTAACGCAAGTAAAGCTTGCATTGTTGAATTTAAATAACATAATTGAGAGGGGTTTTCTATACCTTTTGGAATTCTATCATTATATTTTATTGAACGTCCATAAATAAATCCAAAAGGTTTCGTTCTTCCATTTACATGGGTTATTACTTTTTTAAATTTGTTTCCCAAATTTTCTTTAGTAGCATCTGATAAAAACCACCATCCATTTTTATATCTTACATATGCTACATAATGACCTCCATTTGCTTCTCCTCCATGACCAATAATTGAGCGTAAGTGATAATCATTATTATTTATGCTTATTTTTTCTGCATCTTTTATATCAACAGCATCAATATTACTCGTGGTTTGGATTGTTTTACCAAATTGATATGTCGCTGCTTTTGTTTTACCCGGGTTGCCAAATATGATATAATTACCGAATGTATAATCCAGTTTTTTTGTTGCTGACCAAGTTTTATCATAATCTACTTTATTTTTTTCACACGAATCGAAAGGTGCTTCTTTAGAATCCATATTTTCTTCTTTTTCAATTTCATTTAATATATTACTATCCATTTTTTTCATTTTTTCTACCATCAGGAATTGGTGATTGGTGGTGTAGGTCGATGTTTTATATGTTTTTATTTCATCAGACTGTATGTCTTTGCATGTTATTGTTGAGTTTTCATTAATTAACCATGGATTATTGTTGAAAGACAAATTTAATATTGGTAATATAGCGTTTCCATACCAAGAAGCCTGATCTTTAATTGTTTTAGCATCAGTATTCTCATTTTGTATAACATTTTTAAACAGTTCTTCTGGGTGATTTGTTTCAAGGATATCCGTATTATTTGAATCTATATATGTTTTTCTAAATTTCATGACACTTGCTATCTTTTTTTTTCTTTCTTCTAGTCCTAATTCTCCATCTCCCCGCCATCCTGCCATAACCATTAAGTCTTTATAATGTTTGTTAATAAAACTGAAGTTTCCCTTTATATTATTAAATTCAATCGTAAATTGGTCGTTAGTAAATTCTTTTAGTTCATCTGTAAATTCTTTTATATATGTTTTATCTTTATTTTTTCTATCTATATTAATTCCTAATTTTATTGCTTTAATTTTAATTGACTTTGTTAATTCTTTTAAATCACCAATTCCTTTGTTCCAATTGAAATGTTTAAAAACATTATCTTTTATTTTTTCTAATGCATCATCTAAAGTATTATTTAACTTTTCAGCCAATTTTTCTCCTTTTCCAGGTATACGATTACTTTCATTTACATCATTCACTGTTTTTTCTAATTGTTTAACAATATAATCTTTTACATCATCGCCTAGTTTGTTGAAAATTTTAGAACCCAGTTTTCCGTCGTCTTCATCAACACTGTATTTGACTTTATCATATTTTCCACTTTCCAGTAATTCTTTAATTTCTTTTATATGGGAATCAATGAATTGTTTAGAATCATTATCTAGTTTTTCGAAACCGTTACTTCCTTGATATCCCGTTGCAATACCTGCAGAACGAGTTTTTCCATTGTATCCAGTGCCGTAACTATTATAGGGTCTAATTGTGCCATTTCCATTTCCTTCATCAGTCGTAGAATGCTGCTCTACATTATCATTAAAAATATATAACGTATTTTGTTCATTTTTATCTTTTTCTATTTCCCATTTAAAATCACCACGTCTACCATCACTTATATATTTACTACCTTCTAATTTAATAGGTTGAACAGGAGCAGGAACAACAGAAATAGGAGTAGTAGTAGAAATAGGAGTAGTAGTAGAAGTAGAAATAGGAGTAGTAGTAGAAGTAGAAATAGGAGTAGAAGTAGAACTAGAAGTAGGAGTAATAGAAGTAGAATTATTAGAACTAGAATTATTAGAAGTAAGAGGACTAGTAGGAGTAGTAGTAGAAATAGGAGTAGTAGTAGAAGTAGAAATAGGAGTAGTAGTAGAAGTAGAAATAGGAGTAGTAGTAGAAGTAGAAATAGGAGTAGAAGTAGAATTATTAGAACTAGAATTATTAGAAGTAAGAGGACTAGTAGGAGTAGTAGGAGTAGTATACTTAGGATAATAGATAGGTTTAATATTATTAATTTTTATTGGTTCACCATCTTTAAATTTTTCATTTTCACTTTTTAAGGATATAAAACTTGTTTTAATAGTAGGCATTAACCAATTGTCAGGAGCTTTTGCTACTGGATATAATTTTTCAGAATCTAGTGTTTTTATAAATTTTATTTGTTTACCATGTTGAGTAACATGTTTTTGAATATCGTTTTTAAAATCATTTATTTTTTTTATTTTGTCTTTAATATCATTATTATTTTTGTCTGTTTCTTTTTTACTTAAAATTTGAATATAAAAACCCAATGCTTTTAATTTTTCAATCATAGAATTATTTGAACTATATATTGCATCTTTTTGTGTATCTGTTTGTGAATCTTTTTGTGTATCTGTTTGTGCATCTGTTTGTGCATCTGTTTGTGCATCTGTTTGTGCATCTGTTTGTGAATTTTCTTGATTAGTATCGTTTATATTTTTTTTTAATGATTCACTAATTGCTACAGCGGTTGATTTATCCAATTTTTCATCTTTTTTATTATTTAATAATTCACTAATTGCTACAACGGTTGGTATATCCAATTCTTTATCTTTTATATTATCATTTCCTTGTTTATTTGTTTCATTTAATATTTGATTAATTGCTACAGCGGTTAAAATATCATTGTTAGACATATATATATTAATGATTATACAAAATTTTTTAAATTATTAAAAACAATTCAAATATAATATCGGCTCTTTTATTATTATCGAAATAATTTGAGTCATTTATTTTTAAAATACCCGAATTTTCAAATTTAAATATTTGGTTTTTTTTTGTTATTTTAAAATCACTTGATTGTAATGTAAATTTTTTATTACATATTTCTATTTCTATTGATTCATTTTCGTATAAATCTTTAATATTTATATTTTTTTTATAAAAAATATTATTATTATGGTCAATGAAAATATTTTTGTCTAGTTCTGGTTCTATTTTAACAATTAAATCACAAGTAATATTATTATCATTATAGTCAAAATATAATTCGTTATGCCAAAGTGGTATATAGAAAATATTTTCTGATAAATCCAATTTATATATTTTATCATTCAATAAATCTTCTAAAGTTGGTTCCAATAGAATAATATTATCATTTTTCATTTTCTCTTTTATAATTTGTTGCATTTTTTCAATAGATTCTTTATTTATGAAACCGTAATCATTTATTTTATTTAAAAATTCGTATACTTCAATAGCGCGATTTTTATCCAATTTTTCAAATATTTTGTAAGAAAATGTTTCACATTTGTTTAAAATGTTTTTTATTGTTGTTTTAATAAATATTTGCGTCCAATCATTTTTTGGTGGATAAAATTTTATTATTAATTCTTCTAATAATGTATCAAAATTTTTCTCTGTTTTTCCTTTTTCTACCTTCTCTGGTGGTAAGGAGTCACATAAAAATTCATATGCTTTTACAATTTCTTTAAATTTTTCTTCATTTCCAAAATTCTTATCTGGATGATATTTCAAACTAGCCTTTAAATAAGATTTTCTTACTAATTTATAATTTAATTGAACTAAAGGACAATCTATTTCTAATATTTCAATAGCCTTTTTTGTATTCATTATAAATAATACTTTTTTTCTTTTTATATTTATATGAAAGAATCTTTATATAAAAGACATTTTATTATGTTTGTTGTGATGGTAATAGTAGGAATGTTATTTAATCCAATGAATATATTAGCGTATAGATTTAGAGATTTATATATATCATTGACACTTTTTTATGGTGGTTTATTAATGGCTTCAAATATGATCTGGGCACACGAAATTGTTCATTATTTATCTATGGGACATTTTAATTTATTTGTCTTCATTGTTGGAATTATTTTATCTGTATGTGTAACAATATTATTGCGAAAACAATTATTTGTTGATGATAAACAATGGTTAAAAAGAATGATAAGTCATCATTCTACAGCATTAACGACAACAGATAAATTATTGCGTAATGAAAATAATTTTAAAAATAATCCACCTTTATTTAGATTAGCCAAAGAAATAGCGTTGGGTCAAAAAAGAGAAATATTATTGATGGAAAATTTATTATAATTTTATTGAAAGAATAATTTTAAAAAAAAACTTTTCCAAATGATATATAGGTCTATAATTGTTATTATAATATTTTAAAAAAATATATTGGTTATATAAAATATTTTCTATATTATCTTTATTTAAATAATTATTTTTTATTAATTCAGAAATGATAACAAATATTGTTTCTTCAATATCAATATTATAAATAAATAAATCATATAAATCATCTCTAAAAGCTTTAAAATGTATTTTTTTGTAATTAATTATAGAGTCGTAAATTTTATAAATTATTTTTCTTTGAATAAGAGGTGTGCTTTCTATGTTATTAGATATAATATCTTTAAAATTAATGGATTCATTTGTTATTGAAAATTGTTTATTTTTGGATAATTTTTTATAAGAAGTTATAGAAGGTTTTGCAAATGATATTATTTTACATCTATTTAATATTATATTTGGTATAAAACTTTGTTGTTCCGTTAAAAGTATAAATATCAAATTAGAATTGTAATGTTCAATGGATTGCATATAACTATAAAAATTTTCCAATAATTCTGTATGTATTTTATGAAAATTTTTACAAACTATTATATTATTATTTCTTTGTCTTGCATTACAAACATCCAATATATGATAATAAAGTTGATTAAATAATAATTTAGAGTTGCAACCAAGTAATTCCATGTCTATTTCAAAATGAATATCACTTATCTTGAAAGTAAAATCATATTTATTATTGTATTTATGTGTAATTTTTCTCTCGTATTTTAATCCAGAAGGACTATATCGTTTTATAAAATTTAACATCTGTGAATATTTACCAACACCAGATGGACCATAAAATATTAAATGCGGTAATTCTCCAATTTTACTTGGTAATGACTTAAAAAAAGGCTCCATATTTTTATGTATATTGTGTTTTTTTACAGCATTTATATAATCTATAAAACTCGTTTCCAAATACTTCATTAATATAAGTATTTGTATTATTTTTTTAATATTTAAAAATTTTTTAAATATTAAAAATAAAATAAAATTAATTAATAAATGAATGAAAACATAGATGAAAACATAGATGAAAACATAGATGAAAACATAGATGAAAACATAGATGAAAACATAGATGAAAACATAGATGAAAACATAGATGAAAACATAGATGAAAACATAGATGAAAACATAGATGAAAAATATAATTTCATATTAGAACAATTAAAAAAAACTGGAGAGAATTATCCACAAATAACAGATTTATGGAAAAAATATCTTCAATTAAAAAAAGATAATTTTTTAGATGTTTTAAATAAAGCACAATATTTTATAAATAATAGCGATACATTATTAGAAAATGATATATCACCAAAAACAATTGCTATTTTATATTTATTTTTTAATAACCATTTAAATGTAGCCTAACAGTATTAATTAGTAAATGTTATTATGCTTTAAAGATGATCAATTTGAAAAAAAAAATATAATAATTAATGATAAAATAAATAATAATATAATACATAATTCATTTTTTTATAGACTTTATTATTCAACAGATTTTTGTGTTTTTAATGGAATTACAATTTATTTAAATTTAAATAATATAACTATTGAAAAATATTTTCAAAAGTTAAAAATATTGTTTAATAAAAATGATAATATTAGAACTATTACTAATATATTGAACATTGAAAGTAAATTATTAGAAACACTCAATATAAAAAATAAAACAAAGAAATATTCTTTGAAAGAACAACTCGATAATGGTTTCATAAAAATAATATTAAGTAATAATTATAATAAAGATATTAAAAATATTGAAGCAATTCTTAAAATTTCAGGTTTTTGGGAAACTGCAACGGAATATGGTATAACATTCCGTTGCACAAAAATATTTTAACCATCTGTTAATTTTTTATTAACTATAATACTTATATTTACTATCATTACACCTAATAAATACGTAAATAAAAACAAAGATAAAAGCATAACAGCATCACCACATTTTGGAATTAAATCTTCTAATTGTTTTATAATTTGTGGATTTAAACTGATTATAAAAAACACAAAAAGTATTAATAAATTAGAAGTTTTTACATAAAATGGTAGATCACCACTATTTAAATCAGTATTGAATAATTCACTTTTTTTAAAGGTTAATATTGTCAAATAAAGTGTTGAGAAAAATAATATAATACTAAAGAATAAATAAGCAATTTTTGTTGGAGTCATACCAGTTGTTCCAGAACCACTAACAAAATTACTCATTATATTCCATCCCAATAAGAAAGTAAAAATTACATAAGAATAAGAATATTTTTTTATAGACATTGCAAATATAGCACCTACACCCAATCCAATATTTAACATTTGATCTATATTGTTTTTTTGTTCTGACATAATATATTATAATACGATATTATTTCTTTTAAATATTATCATATATCCAATCCATATCTATATCTTTCCATGCTTTATTTTTTATAGATATAAATGTTGGTTTTTTCATTTTATCCGTTTTATAAAATATATATGGTCCAAACTTACCTTGTCTTACTGACGCAACATCACTTATATTTTTCAAAATATTCGATTTTTTTGGCTTCATTTCTAAAACTTTTTTAATATCTTCCAAAGTTATCTGTTCTATTTTCTTATTTAAATATTTCAATGACTTGTTTTTACCTTTATATGTAAAATATACTCCAAATTTTCCTGTTTTTAATTTAATATCTTCTCCATCTATTTGACCTAAAGTTTTACCATTGTTATTTTCCCTAAGAACAACATCTTGTAATTTATATTCTCCTTTTTTTAACTTTTCAATATCTATATTAGGATTCACTTTTTTAAATGTTACTTTTTCACCATCTTCACACAATATAACAGGTCCAAATTTTCCAATAATCCATCTATGATTATCATCTATTTTTATACCTTTTTTACTGTCCTTTTTTGTTGGACTACCTTCTCCCTTTGAAATATTTCTTATTGATAAATTTATTTCTTTTTTACAATCATCGCATAACTTTCTTAATTTATATTTTCCATTACTTATTTTATCTAAATTTTCCTCCATGTTTTTTGTATAATCGTAATTAAACAAATTATCAAAATATTTATTCAAAAATTCTATTACTATAATACCTACTGGTTGAATTACTAATTTATTTTTTTCATCTCCAAAACTTTTTTTAATTTTTTCTTCTTTTACTTTTATTTCTCCATCTATTTTTGTTAATATTAAATTTTCACACGCTATTTTCTTACCTGTTATATTCGTCTTTTTTACATACAATCTATCTATTATTTTTGACACTAAAGATGAAAATGTTGATGGTCTTCCTATTCCCTTCTTTTCCAGCAATTGCACCAATCTCGCCTCCGTATAATGTGTTTTCAATTTCTTTATTGTTATTTCACTTTTTATTTCTTTATATCCAACCTTTTTACTTTCTTGGAGAGAATTTATAAATTCAAAAATCTCATCATCTTTTTCTATACCTTTTACTATTTCCCATCCAGGAAAAACATTTTTCTCACTGTTGTTTTTATACTTTATGTTTTTAATGTCTTTTAAAATATCTGGTGCATTTATAGAACTAGACACAACATCATATATAGATGCTGACATACAACTTTCCAAAGCATTTGTCCATATTAAATTATAAAGTTTCTTTTCCATATTTCCTAACTTTGGATTTTCAACAATTTCTTTCATTATATCTGTTGGTCTAATTGCTTCGTGCGCTTCTTGTGCCAAATTTTCCTTTTTACTTTCTTTTTCACTTTCCTTTTCATTTTCACTTTCCTTTTTACTTTCCTTTTCCCTTTTACTTTCCTTTTCTTCTTTAAATGTTATTTTATCCAAATTACCACTAATATATTTGCTATTCCACACCCGTTGAATATAATTTTTTGTTTTTTTTATAAAATCAAATGAATATTTTGGATTATCTGTTCTCATATAAGTAATATATCCATTTTCATATAATTTTTGTGCCGCCATCATTGTTGCTTTTGGAGAGAAATTATAAACATTACTTGCTTTTTGTTGCAATGTTGAAGTTGTAAATGGTTTTGGCGCACTCTTTTTAACGCGTTTTTTGTTATCAACTGTTAAAATATGTTGAAAATCAACTGTTTTTTTAAGAAATTCTTTCACTATTTCTTTTTCAATAAATGTTTTATTTAATTTATAGGGTATGTCCAAATGTGTAAAAATTCCCTTCGTTTCATAAACTGTTTCCCCTTTCGCTTTTTTACATTCTAAATCATTCTCATAAACCAAATTTAATGCTGGTGTTTGACATCTACCCGCTGACAAACCTGATTCATGTTTTCTTGAAATATATTTCCATAAAACGGGACTTACTGTAAAACCCACAACCAAATCAAGAATTTGTCTAGCTTGTTGTGCTTCTACTTCATTTATATTTAATCTTGTTGGATTATTTACAGCATCCAAAATGGCTTTTTTTGTAATTTCATGGAAAATAATTCTTTTTGTTGTTTTTATAGGAAGATTGAATAATTTGCAAATATGCCAAGCAATGGCTTCTCCTTCACGATCATCGTCTGTAGCCAAAATAACTTCATCTGCCTTTTTTATTGCAGCTCTCATAATGTTGACATATTTTTTCTTATTGTGAGATACTTTATAATCTACTTTATAATTATTATCTATACTTTTTAATCCATTTGTAAATTCGCGAAAATGTCCAAAACTGGCTATACATTTATAATTTTTACCAAGAAAACCTTCTATTTTTTTGCATTTCGCAGGAGATTCGACTATGATTAATATCATTAAATATTAAACAATATAATTTAATATTTAAACTAATTCTATTAATGTTCAATTTTATTTAAATTGAAAATATTAATGTTTTGTAAATTGAAAATATTAATTATAAATTTACAATAAAAAATATGAATAAGTTTTTACCATTATTATATTTAATATTTCAATGTTTAACATTTCAATGTGTCAGTCATAAACCAAGAATGTGGACAAGAATACCAAAGTTTTTAGTAGACAGTAGAGTGCAACAATTCTTATATCAAAATAGAATAACAAACTGTTATGAATTTCGCGAATCAGACACAAATTTATTATTGAAATGTTGGAAAGACGAACAGTTAACTGATGTTTCTATCGAAATTAATCCTGGAAAAAGAGAACAACCTCAGTATTATGGACTAAGTATTAGCATTTAAAAAAAAATTATTTTATTATATCATTTTGTGTTACTACGCACCAATCATTATTTGAATCGTTTTTTTCAATATTAAATGTTTCAATATTAGGATAACCTTCTAGATCATTTTCATATTTTTTTAAAATTGTTTCATTCTTTTTTACTTTACACCCTTCTATCCAATAATAATTAAATGGATATTTTTTATTTTGTTCTTCTATCCATTTTTTTTTATAATCCAATTTACTATAATTATGCCAACTACCTGTATTATATACTTTCATTATTTTATCATACCAAGCTATTCTAATCATAATTTCCATATTAATTATTTTAGTTTTAATTCTTTTAAGTAATTGTTCCAAAACTCTATTACTTCATCATTTGAAACATGTTTCGTTTCTTCGGTATCTTTCTTTCCAGAATTATTATAACAACGCAAAATGGTTTCATTAAATTCAACGTTACACCATGTTGGTTTCATTTTTTTACCATGATTACACGATTCTGAATAATTATAATAATATATTTCATTCATTGGATTATAATTACTACTTGAAAATTTAATTTGTATTTTATCAATAATAATATTTGCTATCCTTTTTGGAAATGTTTCTTTTAAAAGTTTTTTATTTTCAAAATTCTTTGGTATGCTAATTTCTCCAATAAAACTTGGTATATCTCGCGACATTAATCTTAATGATGCCCTCGATTTTATTGCACAAAGTTTGCAAAATACAACAGAATCAGTTAAATCTATAAAATCAATTTTACCTTTTAACAATAAATCATATAAATTTTTTAGAATATCGATAATAATATATTCATGCGATTTTACTGCATGATGTGTATATATAGATTTATGTAAACGATATCTAGTTGTAAACAATGAAAATATTTCATAATTTAGTTTGTGACACCATGCTAATTCAAATGTATTTTCTTTAGTTTCAACAACTCTTACATCTGTAATTAATCTTTTAAAATTACTATTTTGTCCTATTTCACCAATATAAAACGAATCTCTTTGTATATAATCTATTTTATCAACATCCAATTGACATTGTTTATTTGCTATAATTTGATAATACCATCTATTTTTATTTTTTATTGAAGGATTAATGATTTCACAAATCTGTTCAAATTCTTCATCGCCAATATCTAATTTGTATTTTTTTATCATATTTTTAAAAATGTCACATCCACGTTCTTCATGTTCCTTTTCATCTTTAAAAATAACATAATGATCCCATAAATGACTGAATGGACCATGTCCAATATCGTGAATCAATCCAGCAATTTCAATTAACTCTATGTCTCTCTGAGAAATGTTTAATTTAGGTTGATTATTTTTAATATTTTCAATCATTGTTTTTCCAAGATAAGAAACGGCTATACTATGTTCAAATCGCGTATGCGTTGCACTCGGAAATACATAATTTGTTGCACCCAATTGTTTCAAATCACGCAGTCTTTGAAATTCAGGTGTATCTATGATTTTTTGAATATTTTTACTAATTGGTATAAAACCATGTATTGTATCATATATTTTTTTTACCTTATCCATTTTTTATTTTATGTTTTTATTTGTTAACACAAATAAAAACATAAAATAAAAAATCAATTTAATGAGTGCCTTTGTTGATGGTGCCTTTGTTGATGATGCCTTTGTTGATGATGCCTTTGTTGATGATTAGTTAATTATTCATTTTCTTGAATTCATTCCAACTAACATTTTTCGCTCTTCTTGTTTTTACAGGTTTTTTTTTATGTTTTTTATCTAGTTTATTACCTTCACGCATAGCACTATCAATATAAATTTCTTTCAATATCTTTCCTATTTGCACACTTGCTTGATGTTGATCACATTCACCATCTTCGATTTGTTTTAAAACAAGTAAAAATTTATGGAACAGATTTAAGTCAATGTTATCTTTATAAATTTTATTAAAAATGTTTGTATAATTATTATACAAAAAAAAACATTGTTTTTCTACCATATTGCGTAAATTATTACTATTTAACCTTGGATATTTTTTTTTTAATTCACACATTTTAGTAATATCTTCTCTTATTAATTTACTATGTTTTAATTCTCTTATTTTATCGGTCGTTGACTCGTATTTATATTCTTTTACCAAATTTTTTAAATCAATACTTTCCGTTTTATTCATTAAAATATTTAAATAGTTTGTTTTTATATTTATATTTATTATATATATAATGGTTAAACAAAAGGGTGGTGTAGTTAATTTAGAAATTAAAGAAATCGAACAAACTGGTGCAAATACAACTTCTCAAGCAGCAGAAAATACTATAAAAAATCAACAAATGGAAGCAAATAATCAAATTGAAATGAGAAAACAAAGTGGCGGTGGAGAAGATGAGATAGATATTAATACAAGTGGTTCTGAGGCTGATCGAGAGCAACAACAGGAATTAGTAGCATTGTCATTAAAAGCACAAGCAGATGCTGAATATGATAAAAATGCAACTCTTGGTGGTCGCCGAAGAAAACGCCGAAAATCACGTGGAAAAAGCATGAAACGCCGCAAAAGCATGAAACGCCGAAAATCACGTGTAAAAAGAATGAAACGCCGAAAATCACGTGTAAAAAGCATGAAACGCCGAAAATCACGTGTAAAAAGCATGAAACGCCGCAGAAAATCTAAACGCAGAAAATAATTCCCCTCAATTATTTAAAAATTTATTTTAAAAAATATTAAAATTTCATTTTAATATTTTTTAAAATAAATTTTTAAATAATAAAATAAGTGTATATTTTATTAATACCAAATGAGTTATTTTTATGATGTTATGGCTTCATTTTTAATATTTGTAGTATTTGGGATAATATTTTTAGGATTGGTAATAGCAGCGATGGCTAAAAATATCGAAAAAAATTGGCCAAAATATAAATGTAATCCAATAGTGATACCTATGGCTGGATTTTTGGGAAAAGATGCTGTTAAAAATTTTACAGAATGTGTTGGTGAAATTCAAGGTGGTTTTATGGATTTATTTTTGGCTCCATTGAAATATTCTATGGGTATGATGGTAAATATTGGTTCTATTTTAACAGATGCAACAAATTCTTTAAGAAATATGTTTTCTTCACTGGTTGATGGGATTTTAGGAATGTTTGGCTCAATAATTGGTTTATTTTTAAATGTATCCATACAATTTCAACAAATGTTAATAAATTTAAGAGATTTGATAATGAAATTACTTGGAACTATATATACAATTGCACTTGCTTTTGATGGTTTTGGAAAAACTATGGAAAATATTGAAGGAGGTCCAATCGGAGATGTCGTTAAATGGTTTGCTGCTTTGACTGGAAATATAGTTAAAAGTGATCGACCAGCAAAAGCAGGATCAAAATAATCTAAAATTTTTATACTATTACTATATAATGGATAATATAAATAAATTAAAATTATTATTATTAAAAATAGAAAAAAATTATTCTTATTTTTATGTTCATGGTGGAGATATTTTAATCACTTTTATAACAATTTTAATAATAATAGGAGTATTTTCTTTTATATCTTTAAAACAAAAACAAAAATTTTATAAGAACAACTGGCCAAAATATAAATGTGATCCATCTATTACACCTTTTGCTGGATTTTTGAATCCACCACCTGGAAGTTCTTTTAAAGAACAGGTTGATTATACACTTAAAAATTATGCAATATGTAATTTAGATATTTTACAGGGTAATTTTTCTTTGTTTACAGGACCATTAACTCATATACAAGGACTTTTAGCAAATTTTTTAGTAATAATAGTAAATTCAATTGATAAAATAAGGATTATTTTTACTAATTTAAGAAATGCTTTTATGAAGATAATAAATGAAATGTTTGAAAAATTAGCAAATGTTATTACAGGAATTCAACTTTATATGATAAATTTGAAAGATACAATGGCTAAATTTGTTGGAACACTAGTAAACATGCTTCTTTTTAATGCTTCCGTTTTAATAACTTCTTTATCTATTATTAATAATTTATCTTCAGCATTATTAGGTTTTTTATTAATGGCTACTGCAATTATGATTTTATTATTAGCATTTTCACATTTACCTTTTTTTGGTCCTATAGTATTTGGTACTATATTTAGTATATACAAAATTGCTTATCTTATTTTGGCTGTTCAACTAGTAGTATTAATTATATTTACTAGTGAAATTAAATCAGCTGTTGATAAAAATGAAAGACAAGGTTCACGACAATCTGGAACATAATTTTGATAATACAACATATTTGACACTTAATTACAAACAAATTTTTATATTATAATTATGTATAATATGAAAATTTCTATTTTTGGTTATAAATGTCGTTTTGAAATAATAATCATTTGTATAATTTTAGGAATGTTTATTGGTGTAAATACCTTGTGCGGTTGTAATTGTGGTGTAAAAGAAAATTTCATTTCAAGTCAACCATCTTTATTCACTGATAATGAAATACCGAAAGATTATGGTGAAGTTGGAGAAAAAATGCATAATTCTGGAGAAAATCATATTAATGGTGATGGTAAAATAAATTATATGAATTTTTTTGGAAAAAATGATTTTTCATCTTCATGTTGCAAAACTTCCACCTTTAGTGGCACAGGAGGTTGTGCTTGTTTAGCATCTGAACAACAAACTTTTTTAAATAATAGAGGTGGTAATTGTTCTGGTGATTATTGTTCTATTTAATTAAACGTCATTTTTATATTATTGTCTTTAAGATTTAGTTGGCATTTATCGCAATATATAATTAATTGACTTCCTTCACCATATTTATTATCAATATGATCAGTTATCCAATTATGGTCACATTCTTGTCTTATAATTTTATTTGTATTTTCTATAACTTCTTCTAAACTTTTTATTTCTTCTTTTTTTCTCCACAATTCCTGTTTTAAATACTCTTTATTTTTAATTAATGCTGATAATATCATTATTAATTATAAATAATATTTTTTTAAATTCATTTTATTTTATGACTTTTTCATAAAATAATTAAAAAAGAGTTTTATTCGTATGCAATTTAATACAATTAACAGTTTGCGTTTTTTTGTTATAAGTAAATTTATTACCATCATTAGTAGTTCCTACCATCGGATCAATATTTATTTCAGCATAATTTTTAATATTACTTGTAGTTGAATTTATTATTGCATCGGGTATACCTTCATTTGTTAAAGCAATACCTGTATAAAGATTATTTGTCGCAGTAACATCGTTTTTTATAATAGAACATTTATTTTTATTAAATTTTTCAACATCATATGATGTTTGTAAATTACCACTAACATCAACACATTTACCACTTTGGTGAAAATCAAAGAAACCCTTTGTTAAATTAATCAAGTTTGAATGATTATTGACTTTAGTAATTTTATTTCCTTTGACACAGGATAATTTATTTTTAATAGGATTATTTGATAAATCATAAAATATATTAAAGTTTCTTTTTCTCTCAATATAATCTTTAGCTGTTTTATTTTGATTATGATTTCTAAATATATTCATATATGTATAATAAATATAAATTAAAATCTTATAATTTATTATATTTAAATGGATAACCTAAACTATAATTTGGATAATTATTCCCATATTGATTTATGCGATATGTTTGATATTGATGCAAATACCGATTTTGATAAAACCGTTTTAAACAGCAACTATAATAAAATGATTACAAACGTGAAAGGTGAATTACATATACCAGAAAATGAAAAAGATAATATTTTAATTTTCTTAGAAAAAGCTTTCAAAAAATTGTTAGAAAAAGATGCCCAATATAAATTAACTGAAGGAAATTTCATGCCCAATTTAGAAAAAAACGATGTATTTTCAAGAGATAAACCCGTAATAAAAAAAGAATTCAAAAAAGAATTAACATCTTTAATTAATCCAATTAAAACAAAAAGTGTAATAAAATTATTGAATATTAATACCTTATTCAGAAAAAATTATTATCAACAAAAATCTACAGACTTTATTATTGATTTACCCGAAACATTAAAAAATGTAACAAGTATTACATTAGCTAACACTGAAATACCCAATACAATGTATACCTTTTCTTCAGATATAGGAACAAATGAATTTACGGTTGAGACATATCAAACAGAGGAAAATGCTACACCATCTTGGAAAATTTTAAAAAAGAAAGAAATTGTAGTAAGAATAAAAAATGGTAATTATTCTGCACAAGAATTAGTTGATTATTTAAATAGATATATTTTCTCTTCGTTAGCTGGAAATGAAGAATTAAAAAGAATCGCTTGTTTATATGATAAAATTACTCAAAAAATACATTTTTTCAGAGATATGAGACAACCAAATGAAGGTGGTTTTCCAGATGATACTACTGTTGGTGCAGGGATAAAATATTATTTTAACATTGATTGGAAATTAAAAAATAATCCAAATCGTTCTATTCAATTAAATATGGGTTGGATTTTAGGATATAGAAAAGAATATTATTCTTATGATGATGATTATACCATATCTACTGCAGTTTCATTTGATAAGGGAGAAGGCTTTGAAGCAGAGGCTTGTTTTCAAAATAACAATGGTCAAAGATACATTTTTCTCTCCATCGATGATTATAATAAGAACTTTTCAAAATCTTTATTTTCACCATTTGAAGATTCTGCTGTAAATGATAACAATATATTTGCTAAAATAAACAATTCATCTGATTCGTTTGATTACACAAATGGTGACGTGGATTATCAATTCAAAAGACAATACTTTGGTCCTGTAGACCTTATGAAATTGCGTATAAAATTATTGGACGAATATGGTCGCGTTATTTCACTCAACAATTCTGATTACTCTTTCACTTTGAAATTAGAACAACTTTACAATTTAAATGCTACCGAATAAACTACTTTTCTACTTTTCTACTTTTCTACTTTTCTACTTTTAGAAAAAGTAGGACAAAACACTACTTTTAGAAAAGTATTTAGAAATTGCTTATAATAATTATTTTATAATGGAGATGTTAGCTGTTACTTGTCAGACACTATATGATGTTGATTTATTAGATAAAAAAAATGAAATAGTTAAGATTAAAAAGGAATTAAATAATAATATATTACCAAAAATTTTATATGAAAATTATGAAGAATGGGAAACCTTAAAAACAGAAGCTATTAATATTTGTAAAGAAGGTGTGAGAAGTTTTATATCTGATAGTGAATATCCTTTTATGCGGGATTTTGGTATTAATCCAGGACAATATGAAGGATTATATTTAATATTATGGGAAGCTTTTAATAAAATTTCAAAAGGACAAGCAAATGAATGGGTATGTAATTACGCACAAATTATAAATTTGACAATTAAACATACAATTAGGACACTCGTTGATATGGGATTATGGGAAAATATATTTGATTCTTTGGGAAGAGAAGGGTTAAATACATTTATATTAAAAATAATGATGGAATTTTTTGATGAAACGTCAAATGAAACATATGATTCCATTGGCGTTATACGTCATTTTAAATGTTCGGTTTGTAATAAGATTGATGATTATATAGGTGATAATGGGGAGTGTTGTGATTGTAGTCCAGATAGCGATGACTAAAAATAATCGGAATTTATTTCTAAATTGTAAAAATAAAAAATTTAATTTTTTATTTTTATTCTAAAAGTATATTTTTGCTATACTTTTTCTAAAAGTATAATGTCTTCAAGTATTCCACCACCTTCATAATAATTAAACAATCTGTTAAATATAATTGATTGTAATACTTGAGATATTTTATCACTTAATTCCAAATCATTCGGCGGTGGAACAACATTTATTGGAGGAAATAGAGATGCAGTGGTAATAATTGCTTCGAATGTTGCTCTTACTCCATTCACAATTTCATTTGCTTTTAATTCAGACCATACTTTATTATCAGTTAATATAACAAATGCTGAATTTAGATGTTCACGTATATTTTCTTGTGATTTTTCTCTTATTCCATTGGTGAACATATTGCCCCGTTCAAATTTATCACTAATAACTGCTATTTGAATACCATTTTTTATAAGTAATAGAGCACGTTCAAGTGTTTTATCCCATTCTTCGTGGCTTTCATATTTTTTTTTTGGCGTTTCATATTTATTTTTTAACATCGTAATTTCTTTCATTTTATCGCAAATCGTTATGTCGTATAATACTTTTGAACATTTGACTAATTTTTCCATTTTTAATACTTTTGGAAAAAGTATTGCAAAAATAAAAAAATCAATTTATAAAAATAAAAAATTTAAATTTTTTATTTTTTAATAAACTTTTGCAATACTTTTCTCAAAAGTATTACATGTACATCCCAAATGGAATAGCATCTTTATCATTTTGTTTAATTAATTTATCAACAATTTCGTTAGTTACTTCAAAAGGAAATTCAACGTTAATAAATTCATCTTTTTCAAATAAGGTTGTATCTTTTTCCATCAATCTGAATAAGTTAAGTTTGCTATAAATAATTTCAAGACATCGCTTAAAATTACGCACCCCTTTTTCTTTTGCAGTTAATTTTTCAATGATATGTTCAAATACACCCTCTGCGAATGTTACTTCACCTTCTTTAAAATTAATATTTTTTTCAATACTTTTAATTAAATAATCTTTTGCAATAATATTTTTATCTTTTTTATCATATCCTTTTGTTTTAATTTGATACATTCTATCTTTTAAAATAGCATTTACTTTATCTTCATGATTATAACTAAATATAAACAATGCTTTACTTAAATCAAAATCTAAATTTGAAAAATATTTATCATGAAATTGTGAATTTTGAGTTGTATCTGTTAAATGTGTTAAAATTCCAATGATTTCTTCACCTTTTGGTGTATTACTTACTTTATCCAATTCATCGAAATAAAATACAGGATTCATACACTTACAATTAATTATTGTATCAATAATCTTTCCCCAAATACTACCTTCATATGTATATGAATGACCTTCTAAATAACTACTGTCTGTTGCACCACCAAGAGGGATAAAAGCGAATGGTCTATTTAATATTTTACTAATGCCTTCTTTTACGAGCGTTGTTTTGCCTGTTCCCATAGGACCTTGTATTGCAATAGCAGTTCCAACAGCATTAGGATTACTTATCCAACCGCCGATCATTTGCATAATTTGCATTTTAGCGTCATTTAAACCATAAACAGATTCATCAAGTATTTTTTTAGCATTTTTCATAAATTGTTGACTTTTTTCGAGTCCATCGCTTAATTTTATGGGAAGAGAAGCATATTTTCCAAAAGGAATATTCATAAAAGTATCAACCCATAATTTATTTTTATAATAATCACCAGTGCTTGGATCCATCATTGTTAAAAGATTAACTTTTTTCATTGCAATTGCTTTTATTTCTGGTTTAATATTAGTTTCTATTAAAGCAATTTTATAAGGTTTTTTGATTGTAGATACTTTATTAATTTCAACTAAATTTTTAAGAATATTTTTTTGTTCTTTTATTTTCATATTTTTAAAATATGAAAAATCGTTGGTAACATTTTTTTCTTTAAGAAGTTTTTTCAATCGTTGACTATTTAAATTTTTTTCTTTTTTTTCCCTTTTTTTATTTATAATTTCTTCTTCTTCTTTTAAATCATCCATATATTTTTTAATTTTCTTGTCATACTTTTTAGGATTTCCTTTTTTTAATAATAATAAATTTTTTATATTTTTTGGTATATTTGTTTTATTTTTATTCATTTTTTCAATAATTATGTTACCTTTTACCTTTATCAACGGTTCAAATTCTTCATTTTTTAAAGTTATATCAAAGAATTTTTTATTTTTATAAACTTTTGTAATTTTTCCTATATATTTTCCTGACCATACTCTTTTTTTTACCTTAACAATATCATTTACTTTTAAATTTTTTAACATTTTTTCTCTATCTTTTTCTTTTTTAATAATTTCTTCTTCTTCTTTTCGCATAACTTTTTCCCATTCTTCTTCTGAGATATCATCTATTTTTTTTTCATATATTTCATCATAATCTGTATCATTTTCTGTTTCGCAATCATTTGTATCTTCATTATCAAATTCATCTTCAAAATCATCTCCAAATGTATAAACTATACTAAATTTTGCTGGATTAATCATCATTTCATTCATTTCATCTTCTTCATCTTCTTCATCTGTTGGAAATTTAAAAGTTTCTTTTTTTTTCTTTTTAATTTTTTCTTTACTGCTTTTTGATTTGTTATCTTTTTTACCACTTTTTGAATTGTTATCTTTTTTACCACTTTTTGAATTGTTATCTTTTTTACCACTTTTTGATTTGTTATCTTTTTTACCACTTTTTGATTTGTTATCTTTTCTACTGCTTTTTGTTTTGTTATCTTTTCTACTGCTTTTTGTTTTTTTTTCTTTAATACTCATTTTGATATTTTCACTTTTATTATTTTTTAATTTATTAAATACTTTTTTTTTACATTTTTCATCTTTAATTGTAGATTTTAAATATGTTGAAGGGAAAATACTATTTAAAAATTTCTTATATTCTTTTGAATCATTTACATTAATATCTTCATCATTTTCTGGATCATAATCACTATCGGAATCATTTTCACTTGACGAATTACTATCTGAAAATATTAATTCAGAACTTTTTTTTTGCTTTTCTTTACTTTTAGGAGATTGTTCATTATTATTCATTATAATAATTTTATTATATTAAATTTTTTAATTATTTTTAAAATATTATTTTTATTCAATTTAAATTTTTTTAAATTGATTTAAAACATATAATCTAAATATTCTATTATAAATATAAAGGATGTTTAATAATGATAAAAACAAAATTAAATCATCAAAAATAATAGGTATTCAATTTAGTGTTTTAAGTCCAGATGAAATAAGAAAAAGTAGTGTTGCTGAAATTAATACAAGAGATACTTATATTAATAATAAGCCCGTTTTAGGAGGTCTTTTTGACCCAAGAATGGGTGTGCTTGATGCTGGTTTAATTTGTCCAACGGATGGTCTTGACTATATGGAAACACCTGGATATTTTGGACATATAGAAATTGCAAGACCGGTATTTTATATTCAATATATCAATACATTAATTAAAATATTAAGAGTAATATGCATTAAATGTGGTAAATTAAAATTAAGTAAAAAGAAATATGATTTTCTTTTAAAAAAATTACCTAAAGAAAGATGGGATTTTATTTTTAGCCATGCTAATAAAATTAAACGATGTGGAGATGAAACTGAAGATGGATGTGGTTGTAAACAACCTAAGAAAATATACAAACAAGAGTTGGCTAATATTTATGCTGAATGGGAAAATGCTTCTGGAATTACAGATAATGAAGGTGTTGTTAAAGAAAAACCAACAATTAAATTATCTGCAGAAACAGTTTTACGTATTTTAAAAAGAATGTCTAATGAAGACATTGAATTTATGGGGTTTAGTCCTTTATGGGCCAAGCCTGAATGGTTTATTTGTCAAGTATTAGCTGTTCCACCACCCGCGGTAAGACCCTCTGTAAAACATGATTCTCAACAAAGAAGTGAAGATGATATATCACATATCATTGTTAATATTATTAAAGCAAATACTACATTACGTGAAAAAATCGAACAGGGTGCACCATCTAAAGTGATAGATGATTGGACATCTGTTTTACAATATTATATTGCAACTATGATTGATAATAAAATTCCTGGCTGTTGTCCTGTTGCACAACGTTCTGGTAGAGCTTTAAAATCTATAAAAGAAAGATTAGTTGGTAAACAAGGAAGAGTAAGAGGAAACTTACAGGGAAAAAGAGTTGATTATTCTTCACGTTCTGTTATTTCACCAGACGCTAATTTAAGTATAAAAGAATTGGGAGTTCCTTTAAAAATAGCAAAAAACATTACATTTCCAAATAAAGTTAATAAAAGAAATAAGAATTATTTAAAAAAATTAGTTCTTACTGGACCAGATGGTTATCCTGGTGCTAATATTTTGGAAAGAAAAAATGGCGACAGTATATCTTTAAGATATGTAAATAGAGAAACTTTAGAATTATTTGAAGGAGATATTGTTCATAGACATCTTGTAGATGGTGACCCTGTTTTGTTTAATAGACAACCTACACTTCACAGAATGAGTATGATGTGTCATATTGTTAAAGTTATGAAAGTAGGAAACACATTTAGAATGAATGTTGGTGATACAAAACCATATAATGCTGATTTTGATGGAGATGAAATGAATATGCATGGACCGCAAAGTGAAGAAGCACAATGTGAATTATTGGGTTTAGCAGCCGTTCCAAAGCAAATCATTAGTCCAGCAAACAATCAATCTATAGTAGGTATTTTTCAAGATTCATTATTAGGTTGTTATAGATTTACAAGGAAAGATATTTTATTTAACGAAAGAGCGGCAATGAATCTTCTTATGTATAATGAAAAAATAAAATTAGATATTTTCAAGAAAGGAACGTTGAGTAGTTTTGACATATTGTCTCAAGTATTACCTCCTATGAATTGTAAATTTCCAAATAAACAGTTTTCACCAGATGATGATAAGAAAACTTCTAATGATATTGTTGAAATTATCAATGGGAAATATGTTAGAGGTCAAATAGACAAAGGTGTTCTTGGAGGAAAATCAACTGGATTAATTTTATCAATTTTCAATGATTATGATTATAAACATGCAACGTCATTTATTGATGAAGTTCAATCCATTGTTACAGAATATATGAAATTATCATCTTACAGTGTGGGTATCAATGATCTTATTGCTGATGATGAAACAAACAAAAATATTTATAATGCTGTTGTAAATAGAAAACAAGAAGTTAAGAAACTTCAAAATCAAGTGCATTATAACGTATTTGAAAATAATTCAGGTAAATCAAATAATATAGAATTTGAAACACAAGTAAATTCTATTTTAAATAAAGCACAAGAAGAAGCAGGTAAAATAGGTAGAAAAAGTTTAAGTGCAGATAATAGATTTGTAATTATGGTAAAAGCTGGTTCAAAAGGTAATAATATTAATATTGTTCAAATGATTTCTTGTTTAGGACAACAAAATGTTGATGGTAAAAGAATACCATATGGTTTTGATGATAGAACTTTACCACATTATACAAAATATGATGATTCTCCTGAAGCAAGAGGTTTTGTAGAAAATTCATTTATTCAGGGATTAACCCCCGAAGAACTTTATTTCCATGCAATGGGAGGTAGAACTGGTCTTATTGATACAGCTGTTAAAACAAGTTCTACAGGTTATATTCAAAGAAGATTGATTAAATCATTGGAAGATATAAGTATGCGTTATGATATGACTGCGAGAAATAATAAAAATAAAATTATTCAGTTCACTTATGGGACAGATGGTATTAATACGATGAAAGTTGAAAATATTAAATTACCAATTACAAAAATGTCTACTGAAGAAATTTATGCACATTTTCAAATGCCTAATGATAAAGATGTTAGTAATTTTATGATATCAAATTATGATAAAGACACAAAAAAAAGATTTAAAAAACAAAAAAAAGATTTAATAAAAAAAACGAAAGCGGTGATTGATATTATTTTAAATGCAAGAGATGAAATAATAGAACACGTATTTGAATTCACTGATAATATTAATATACATATACCTGTTAATTTCTATAGATTAATCAATAATGTGCAAAATAATTTATATATTACAAATAACAATATTGTTGATATTACACCACTTGAATTTTATGATTTAATTGAAGCAAAGTTTAATGAAATGTCACAAAATCAATATGTTAAACCTTCTGAATTATTCAAAATTGCTTGGTTATATTATCTTACACCTAAAAATTTATTAACTGTTAGACGTTTCAATAAAAAAGCAGTCGTATATCTTCTTAATATTTTAGAATATACTTATAAAAAAGCAATTGTCCATCCTGGTGAAATGGTTGGAATGGTAGCCGCGCAAAGTATTGGAGAACCTACTACGCAGCTGACTTTGAATTCTGTCACATATGATACTGAAATTATTGTAAGAAATAAAGATAAAAAAATTATAAAAATTCAAATAGGAAAATTCATTGAAGAACATATAAAAAAAAGTAAAAAAATAGATTATAATCGAGAAAAAGATACAACATATGCGGAAATGAGCACGTATTATGAAGTTCCTGATTGCGATGAAGATGGAAATATTAGTTGGAATGAAATTGAAGCCGTCACACAACATCCTGTCGTGAATGAAGATGGAACAAATACATTACTTAAAGTAAAAACGAATCATGGACGAGAAGTAATTGCAACCAAAGCAAAATCATTTTTACAATTGAGAGATAATAAAATTGTTGGATATGAAGGAAAAAAATTAAAAATAGGTGATTATTTACCTGTTAGTAGAAAACCAATTGATTTTAAAGAACATTTTACCTTAAATTTAAAAGCATTGTTTCCACCTACTAAATATTTATTTACATCCGAAGTAAATAAAGCAAAGGAGGTTATGACTGAATATAGATGGTGGTCAAAACATAATGGTAAAACATTTAAACTACCATATAAACGAAGTGATACATTTGTAGAAAAAGTAAGCAAACGTCTTCGAACCGGTTGCAAAACAACGTGGGAATTTAAAGATAATTGCGTATACCCTTTTCCAAATACAGGAAAAGCCTGTGCAACAATTCCCGAAAATATCGAATTATCCTATAATTTTGGTTATTTATTAGGAGCATATTGTGCAGATGGTTGTATCACTAAAACGCAAATTTCAATATCAAATAATAATGAAAAATATTATGAACCAATTCAAGAATTCTGTAAAAAATACAATATAACTACTAAAATTTATAGACACGAAAATAAAGGTAAAGATGGGTGGGTTTCACAAGATATAAGAATTTATAGTAAAATGTTAGTTGATATTATTGAACTATTATGTGGTAAATTAAGTCACGGAAAAAAATTACATAGCGATGTAATATTTTCGAATGAAACTTGTTTGAAAGGATTGTTGGATGCGTACATAGGAGGCGATGGAACTATTTCAAAAAAAAGAAGATCTATTATCATTGATTCTGTATCAAAAGATTTATTATGGGATATT